>Ga0256404_1000032_pt1 | contig 278619 bp, 223 predicted proteins | sample RumenRJG_01DNA_FD_185990 | JGI IMG/M metagenome (GOLD analysis project Ga0256404, IMG submission 185990) | Bovine rumen microbial communities from Lethbridge, Alberta, Canada - RJG_01 | ecosystem: Host-associated > Mammals > Digestive system > Stomach > Rumen | place: Canada: Alberta... | reverse complement strand
GAATGACTGATTTGCTTTTGGATTGCAAAAGTAGTCAATTCAAATCGTCACCGTCAATTTTCTGCTCTAAAACTCTATATTTAAGTAATTTACAAACATCTCCGCTATTTTTTAGTGGACACTAGTGATATAATGTATTACTTGTTACTTGTAACATTTTGCAAATATACAACCTTTTTCGTAAACCACCAATGATATGCTCCAAAAACCTCAACATCTCTAATTAATAACATTTAACATCAGACGATGCAAGATTTCCAGTTTTCGGTGTTAATGATAGTAGATTATTAACTTCAAAATGATAACAGAAATGAAAACAATGAAAATCTGGAGACTGGCATTCATGATGCTTGCTGTACTCTCCATTTCCTCTTGCAGCGATGATGACGATTATGATGTAAATAACTTGGCGGGAACTTGGCAACGGGTTTACGATGAGGGTGTTATGGATGTAGGAATAGTACAATACACATTTTTCCCTGAGTCGTCAGTAGCTGGGCGTATTGAACTATACGTTACTTCATGGCCAGACATCAAGGAAACCTTAGATCTCAATTATGTGGTTGGCTATACCGGTCATATGAACATCTTTACAGGTAGAAAACATGATGGAAAGAGTAAACTTTATGGAGAATATGATATTCATAAACTTACTGACTCAGAAATGATCTGGTACAAGACCGACAGCAACGACGAACTTGCAAGGTTCAAGAAAGTGAAAGATTCGAAGTAGTGTTTCAATTTGCGTATAGGCGTTTGATTGTTTGCGTATAGGCGTTTGATTGTTTGCGTATAGGCGTTCGATCGTTTGCGTATAGGCGTTCGATCGTTTGCGTATAGGCGCACGATCGTTTGGGTAAAGGCGATCGATGGAAAAACGGCTGTTCTCTCCCTTTATTCTTATGTTTTTACCCCGTAAGACCTATGATAATACCCTCCAATACCATACATATCTTTATGGTTCCGCAGCAACTATTGGTTCGAAGTCATGCACAGGATAAGAATTACAAACTTGAATGATGCGTGCACCTAGAGCGTCTTCGATGGATACTAACGTATCAATCGTGAAATTGTGCGTTCCACGCATCCACTTGCTGATTTCTGCTTCGCTCTTACCCAACCTTTGCGCAAGATCTTTCTGTTTCAGTCCTTTTTCCTCCAGGATCTCATGAATCCTGTCAACAATACGGAAAGACAATGCCACAGAATCACGTATTTCCGGGTTTACCCTCATACGTCTCTCCTCTAATACTTTACTCCTCCTCATGACTTTGTAAAATTTAAGTTTCCAACGATTTCTTTATCAACAAGCACAATCGTTCCATCTTTGATTCTTGACGAGATAAAACGGCTTGTATCGATGAGTAGTTTTACATATGGAGCCAGTGTTTTGCTTTCTTGCCATGTTCTAGCATCCTTTACTCCACCGTTGCCTAATATGAGAATTTTGTCAGACAGTCGCAGACAATATAATCTGAGTTTATTCCCAACGTCAATAGGTATTACCCCAACTCCGTCACCATATCTACCTTCTGGTCGGAAGTAGCGTTCCAATGCGCCACGTTCTGCAATCTGGTCTATCCATGATATGATGACGTCTATTTCATTATCGTATTCACAACCCTCAGGGAACTTCTCGAAGAAGGCCTCCATTTCCGTTAACTCCTCTCCAGCCATCTTGATGCTGTAGAAGTTGACGTTTTCATATTCTTCCAGTAATTCAATACTGTACTCTTGCTTCATTCAATTACTTAACTTTTAAGTTATCTGGCGCAAAGATACATTCTTTATTCGGAACCACCAAATAATTAACTTAAAAATTAAGTAGATGCCTGCAAATAATATAGACAAAAGTCTTCTTGATAGCAGGTACCAGACCCTTGGCAACTATTAACCAACTAAGCATTCCTGTACCGTTTCGAATGAATGCATAAGGTATGTATTTTGTATGCTGTCCACGTCCCTTTTTTAAGATCACATTTTGTGATGTTAAATAATGACAAGTGCCAGTCTTTTGGCAACATTTTTCCTTGATATCTTCTGATGCCATTGACTGTCATCGTAATACCGAAGGATTTATGGACAGTAGTGTGTTTATTCATAAAAAAACACACATTATTTTGTTCGTTTATAAAAAATGTTTATCTTTGCAACATTACTTTAAGTGAAGCATTATGTATAACTAATTATCCATTTTCTATACATAAGAAGCACCGAATGAACTATCTGTTTTGGAGGAGAGTCTATGAAAAGAGAATTAGGTTGCTGTATATTGCTACTAGGCATTGTATTTCTCGATGCCTCAGGACAGACCATGACTCTTACAGGTGATGTTAACGGAGACCATGTTGTTGATCTTACTGATGGAATTAGCATCATGGATTATATTGTAGGGAAAGCCAATACGTTTTTTATAAATGAGGTTGCCGATGTTAACGGAGACGGTACGATAGACATAGCTGATGCAGTTAATTTAGTGAATCTTGTTGCTGATAATAATAACAAAACAGATACAATAAAGATTCTCTATAAAAATGACGTAGTTTGTATTGATGGAAGTTATGACGACAATAGACTGTTTCCCTCTGTAGATGGAACAACGGTCATTGTAACGTCGTCCAACAAACAACCATTTGTATGCATAGCAGAAGGGAAATGTGCAGATGGACGTATGATTATAAATGCAGACACGACATGTACTTTGATTCTTAATAATCTTCAGCTTACATCTAAACAATCTGCAGTAGTAGTTTTTCCCAATAAACATAAGGTTACTGTCAAACTACCCAGAGGGAGCTCGAATAAGTTCTGTGATTCCAATAGTAGGGATACGAACGATGAGACCTTTAACGCTTGCCTATACAGTAAGGGAGCAATTACTTTTACCGGGAAAGGAGCACTCAGTGTAACTGGTAGCTATCGCAATGGGATATCAAGCAGTAAAAATATAATAGTAGATGGAGTACATCTAAGTATTGAAAATGCTGCAAAGAATGGAATAAACTGCGATAAGTTCACCCTAAAAAAGGGCCGTGTTGAATTACATCTAGTATCAGATGCCTCCAAGGGTATTAAGGCAAAAGAAGAAATATACTTGCAAAGCGGTACAATAACAGGAGACGCAAAAGGTAACGTGATAATCGAAAACGGAGAAACTTCCTATTGTACATTGCTTAAAACTGATGGTAATATGAGTATCGAAGATGGGATTATCACTCTCTCACATCAAGGCAATGGTGGACGTTGCTTTTCTGTAGATAAAGATATGAAGATAACAGGCGGTTCACTACATCTGGAATGCCATGGAGACGGTAACAGTTACATGACGGCTAACAACGAAGAAGACTATTATACGCCCAAATGCATTACAGTTAACGGTTGTGCAAGGATAGAGAGAGGGTATCTCAATTTACTAGCAACAGGTGAAGGTGGTAAGGGCATTGATTGCTCCGACTCATTATTCATCGGTCGAAAGGGTGAGGATTTCTTGCCGGAGGATTCACTTCTTCTTGTAGTGGAAACACGAGGGAAAGCACTTGTTGACAATGTTGAAGAAGATTACAGGGAAGGATGTCCTAAGGCAATAAAGGCAGATAATGACATAGAATTATACAGCGGCACACTGCGTCTTAAGACTGGAGGTCAGGGAGGCGAAGGAATTGAGTGTAAAGGATCACTCCGGGCATATAAGACAACCATTATAGCAGACTGTTACGACGACTGTATTAATACAGGTATGCGTTGCTACATTAATGGTGCACTGATTTATTGCATCTCTCATAACAATGATGGTATAGACTCTAATGGAAAATTCAGTATCATGGACGGAATTGTAGCCGCAATTAGCGAAAACATGCTCAATGAGAGTTTTGACACAGAGGGGGGAAGACTCTATATTTATGGTGGCAGAATTATTGGTATTGGCTATAATGAAGTACCTATTAGTGAATTATCTACGGTACCCTTTTATTCTACAAAACTTGACTATAATGCCAATGATCATAATGGCGATGGCATTTCTATTAAGGAGAATCAGTACGTAACCGTATCCCATCATGATAATGCCGTCATATCACTATTTCACCAACAAGCAAATAATGATGCTTTTATTGTTGTAGCTTCCAATGAAATAATTTCTGGCAATGCTTACCAGATTTCTGATGGAGCAAAACCAAGTATGCCAATTCTTGAGTGTTTAGATGGGAATGTAGTTATTGGTGGTACTTTTGAACAGCAGAACACAGTATTATATCAATTTAATCCATAGAATGATTATGAAAGAACTATTATTGAAATGCTTTTTCTTCTTGCTTGCAGTTCTCTACACGAACGTTTTGCAAGCACAAGACTTATGGGATGAAAAGACAGTCGCAACCAGTTTCTATGCAGGAACAGGAACTGAAAACGATCCATACCAAATTCGTACTGGGGCACAACTGATGTATTTAGAGAACTTAGTTAATGCTGGTGATAATTTTTGTGGAAAATACGTCAAGTTGATGAATGACATAGAAATGAACAACAATTTTAGCATGTCTTCTTTTGCTGGGACTATCGATGGTAATGGACATTTCCTGTCATTGGTATTAGGAAAATCGACAAACAATTCCCCTTTTCGATCTCTCAATGGGCGTATTCACCATCTTGGCTTCATTATTAAAACTTATAATGGATACAACGGGTGTTGTTATGGCTCAATTAGCATTGTAAACACAATCATGGAAGGGGGTGTTGTGGAAGATTGTTATTATGACATTCAAGGTGGTGCTAGAGTGTTTTATTATGTACCAGCCTGGGCTTATAATAATTCTGGCACAATCAGAAATTGTTATGCAGGTGGTTTCTTTAGTGTTTATGGAGCATCTACTGCCGATGGTTCTCTTCTGGTTTATAACAACAAAGAAACAGGTGTCATAGAGAATTGTTATGCATTTGTAAATAAAGGTCTGACGTTAGTTTCTCCCATTAGGGAATTACCTTTAGCGTATACAGATCAAGGTACAATTATTCATAATTCTATAGATGTAGATGAACTAAATTCTTGGGTTGACGAGAACCCTGGCCATTCACGATGGACATCAACAGACACATACTATCTAGTTGATTTCAATCCTGGTAACTATTGTAACGTGGAGTTCATTGATGAATTGTTCAATACCTCAATATCTTCCATCTCAATTCCAAAAGGGAATGCTGTTGGTCAGTTGACACCTCCCGAAACAGACTGTACTTTTATAGGGTGGACCCGTTATGGTAATATAGTTACTGAAACGGACCTTGTTAATGAAGATTGGGCTCTTTTTGCTTCTTGGGAACAACGTATACGTCAACAGCCAACTCCTCAAAACATGAGGGTTGAAGTAGATGATATAGCACATGCTTCATTCCAATGGTATGCCATTTATGGTCAGGCAAAGCAATTAGGAGAATGGAAATCAGCCAATATTGGTAGTGATTCTCAATCATCAACTACTATTGAGTTTGAAGCTAAGGCAAATCAATTATTGAAGTTTTCCTATACTGTTAGTAGTGAGCCAGGATGTGATGTGTTTCGAGCATACATAAACAGCACATGCCAGTTGACTGCCAGTGGGGAGAACTCAGGGGAATTCACATACATAGTTCCCGGCGATGGTGTATACAAATTGGTTTTGATATATACAAAGGATGATGATACCAGCTTCGGTACAGACAATGTTATAGTGAAAAACATCTTTTTATCATACCCCATTGTTGATCTTGCTTGTACTCAGCAGCAATTACCTACTAATCTCATTGATCAAAAGGGGTTGTTTTACTGCGATATCAGTTACTCGAATACAGGTGTAATCCTTTCTACCGATTTAATTACCTGTATTCCAGAAACAACAAATGTTGCCTCTCTTACAGATGCTATATATGTCACAGATGCCATAGGCGTAAGGGGAGATAAGGGTTTGTTGACTATCAATCTCAAGAACGCGCAAACAACGAATGCTTATAGTTTCGACTTAAAACTTCCCAAGGGAATAATTATCGACAGCTATGAACTCAGCAATCGACATAACGGGCATACTGTGGCAATGGACTATCAAGAAACAACTGGTATCTATAGCTTTGCCGTATCGTCTGTCCAGTCAAAAGACGTGAAAGAAAGCGATGGAGCAATCTGTACATTAACAATGAACATCCCTGAGAATATTGTAGCGAACGACTATGTCGTCAAAATTCTAAATGCCCAATATACACTTAGTACAGACGCTACTCAAATGACCATGCCTGAGGTTGTCTCGTTACTGAAAGTCAAGGACTATATTAAGGGTGATGTAAATAATGATGGTGAGGTTGACGTCGCAGATGCCGTATGCATCGTCAATCATGTGGTTGGCAAAGACACTCCTGTATATATCTCTGCGGCTGCTGATGTCAACAATGATGGTGATGTGGACATTGCAGATGCAGTCTACATCGTAAATTATATTGAAGGAAAATAGGATCATTAGCTCGTAAACATGATTTCTCTTTTCCAAAGTCAGAATAAGAACTTTTGATAAATATTATAAGCGAATCACGAAATATTAAATTCATACAATTATGAAGAAGTTATTTTTTTCTGTTATAGCACTATTATCCATGAATGGAGTGACTTTGGCCCAAAGTGGAAATGCGCTGACTGTAGCTAATATAGCATTAGAACAAGATGACGAGGCAACGCTAACCGTGGATTTTCAGTTTGATGGTGACAATACATATACTGGTTATCAGTTTCAATGTGAATTACCGTCAGACCTAGCATTTGTGATGGATGAGGGAACTGACGCAGTATGTACAAGAGGGAATTGTCACGATGACAGTTATTCTGTTGTAGCCAACCTTAGTGACGGATTGCTAAAAGTAGCAGGACTATCGTTGAGTAGTAAACCACTGACCGGTAATTCTGGCATATTGTTATCGTTTAAGATAAAGCCCGTGGGAACGTTGTCTATTGGTAACTCCTATACTGGTAGCATTAAAAACATTATTATTGTACCTGAAACAGGAACAAAGAAACAGTTGGCTGCCAGCAATTTTACTGTAACCATTATTAAACCGTCAGGTATTTCCACAGGAATCAACGAGGTGGACAGTATTAAATCTAACACAGACTATTATTATAATCTGGCAGGTCAACGTATCCATAAAACTAAAAAAGGAATCTATATAAAAAACAATAAAAAAGTAATCTCAAAATAAGGAATCAATTATTCATTTGGGGTGGCGGGTTATCTTTCTGTCACCCCCTTTTTGAATAATTGCGTATTCTGTGGATTTATCTTTTTCATGAGGAATCTTTGCACATATTGTTTGACATGCTTTTTAAGAAATCCCGATATAAAATTGGAAATACTAAATAAGATACTATCATATCTTTGCGACCAAATAAAATAATTAGAGTTTTGGCACAGATTAAAAGTGAGGCAGCATACAGGGCTTGCACTCAAAAGAATTGAAGAGCTTCTCCCATTGGTAAATGACAATACGCCGGAAGACGATCCTCACTATCTGGAATTGGACATGATTTCAGATATGGTTGAGGAATATTAGGACGTTCATTATCCAATAAGTAAGATAAAGCATAATCATACCTGTTTCTAAAACCTCAGGTTTGCGAAAAAAAAGAATTTTTGCAATTTTCGAAAGACCTAACATTGTAAATAGTTAAATGCTTTATTATAAATGACTTAGATGCAAAAGGGATGCTAAAAGACCTAACCAAAGACCTAACATAGACCTAACATAAGACCTACCATTAGCATCTTTTTGTAGTTCGCTGTAGATCGCTGATTTAGGTTGTCAGTTTTTAGTCTTACGACTGTTCCAAGTTGACATGTTAGGTCTTATGTTAGGTCTTTGTTAGGTCTTATGTTAGGTCTTGAGGGTGTCAAAAACGCGTGAAACACCTATATACAGGCACTTTCTTATGTGAAACAGTTAGGTCTTGGGCAAAAACACAAAAATCTTTCATTTTTTCAGCCGAATATTGAAAATCGGGTGCTTGGAATATAGGGTGAGCCACTTTCCACCTCAAACCAGGTCACTTACTATGCATTCCCACGTTGGGAACACATTATTCCCACGTTGGGAACATTTTTTTTCGTTGCATAAACTCCTCGATGGCGTTGACAAGCAGATCGTTTTCTTGCGGCGACTGGGTGGAGATCCTGAAGTGATGGGGGGTAAGACCGCGGAAGTTGGAGGCGTCGCGGATGAGGATGTGGTGGTTCCTTGCCAGATAGTCTTTGAGCTCCGCAGCGGTATTAGGCGTTATTTGAGCCAGGAAAAAGTTGGTTTGTGTCTCGGCAGCTTTGATACCCGGTATCTGGTTCAGGCGTTGACGCAGTCGTTCTGTTTCTGTCAGATAGGTGTTTAAGTCAGGTAGCACCCGCACATCGTTTTCCATCAACCACTTACCCGCTTCTATGGCAAGGGCATTAACGGTCCACGGACCCACGTATTGGCGTAGCAGACTGATTAGATGGGAGGGCGCAACGATGTATCCGATGCGTAGTCCCGGAATGGCATAGGTCTTGGTCAGGGAGTGCAACTGCAGAATATTATCTGAACTCACAGCCTCCTGAGGGGTTAGCATCGGCGCTTGCGTATAATCCTCGTAGGATTGGTCGACCACCACATAATCAAACTGCTGGGCATACTGCTGAATCTTTTCTGGAGAAACCACCGAACCTGTAGGGTTGTTGGGGTTGCAGAGCCAGAGAATGGAATGGGTGTTGGCATCGTTGTCGGGGAGGGTAGGAATGCCATACATTCTGCAGGCGTCCTCATATTCACTGAAGGTGGGATGAAGGATAGAGGCGCTGAAGGATTCCTGTTGCAAAGCAAAGGTGCGTGCAATGAGATAGATGGCCTCCGTGGCTCCGCTGGTAACGAGTACGCACTCTGTCGGGATATCATATTTGCGGGCAATGACAGCTTCTAGTGAGAATGGTTCTGGCTCCGGATAATTTCGTATCATCCCGACCATCTCACGCAGATGTTCCTCTAGTTTTGAAAGATCCGCATGGGTATAAACATTCGAACTGAAATTGATCCGAATGTCATCATACCTATAGATATCATCTCCGTGTCCTTCAGTCATATACAACTTATTTCATGAATCTTACCTTTAATCCAATTACCACCATTCTTCCAGGACTATAAAGTGCATATTTGCGAGTAGGAGAATCGATGCGGCGGTCAACCCTGTCGAAGATATTATCGATACCGATGCTTGGCTCCAGCAGCGCCCATTTCAGTCCTTCAAAGGTATGAGTGGTATTGAAGTTCCACAAGCCAAAACCAGGTGCATCCTCGTAATCGGGGTAATACGTTTTCGACTGCAGTCGTCCGTTGACATTCACGTTCAGTGTATATCCTCCCCACGTATGATGATAGTTGGCGGCGATGGTGGCCGCATGACGGATGCTTCGCTCTATTTGGGCATAAGTATATACATAGTTGGCGGTGAGGTTGAAGCCGTTGAACATGTTTGCCGACATGCTCAGTTGTACACCCTTTACCTCGCCCTTGTCGCTATTCTGGTAGAGCGCATAGTGAACGAGTTTGGCGGCTTGGTCGGCAGTCATCTCAGGAAACTCCCTCTGCAACATCTCCAGTGCAGCAGCATCCACCTCCACGTTTTGTTTCACCACCATATCGTTGATGCGGTTGACGAAGCCCGTGATACTGGCGGCCAGCAGTTGGGTGCGATATTCGGCATTCAGCGAGAAATAGTTACTTTTCTCAGGTTTTAGGTTCTGGTTACCGAAACTGATTTGCGGCTTACCGCGGTTCACCGAGAAATAATGGTAATAGAGTTCATCAAGACCAGGAGCACGGAAGCCTGCCGAATAGGTAGCACGGAAACGGAAGTTACCCGGGGCATACATCAGCGTGGCCTTGGGTGTGAGTTGGTTGTTGAACGTCTCATGATGCGTAAAACGCAGTCCGAGGGTAGCAGTCAGTCGTCTCACCACCTGCATCTCATGCTGAGCATAGACAGCCAGCATATACACATTCTGATGAATATTACCTGAAGTAGCCGTGAGGAAATCCTTACGCCAGTCAGCCCCGACAATTGTGGTGGATGTTCCCCTCTTATCCCCCCAGAAGGCGGGCAGGTCGAGGATGGCTTTGACTTCACCTTCCATCGAGCGTTGTTTCTTCGACTGAATATAATCACCTATGGCATAATCCTTGGTAGCCACATCATATTCCTTACCATAGCGGAAGCGGTCGACGGTGAAGTCAGCCTGCAACGAGTTACGACCGCCTAACTTATATATTCCGCCCACGTTCCAGCGGAATCCCTTGTAGCGCATCTCGTAGTCGTTACCGCCCGAGATGTCTTGTCTGGTTTCAGGACGGTCGGTTATCTTATATGAATAGTCCACGCCCGCATTCATTGCCAAACGACTGTTAGGGGCGTAGGTGAATTTCTGTCCGATGATATCTGAGCGATAGCCCGTAAAGAAAGGTGCTATCGTTTTCTGCGTCTCTGTATCAGAGTCCTTGACATATTCCAGATCGGTTGTCTGGTAACTGTCGGCCTGGTCATGACTGAATGAAGTATAGGAGCCGAAGCCGTTCTTGAAGATATCAAGACTGACGGCCTCTGTACGTTGTTCATGACCCGACAAACGGGTATCGCTTGTTACGCTGATCATATCCTGTGTAGGCTGATCTGTGATGATATTGATCACGCCCGCTATCGCATCACTGCCGTAGAGTGAAGACGCTGCGCCGTCGAGTACCTCGATACGCTTCACCCTTGCCATGTTGATGCGGTTCAGGTCGATGTTGTTGGAGATATCGCCTGTAAGCTTCTGTCCGTTGATCAGGATCAGGATATATTTGTTACCCAGTCCGTTCAGACGGAGGAATGATCCCATGGAGTTGGGAGCCATCGATACCTGGGGCATGATGCGTGTCAGGGCACCGTCGAAGGTGGCAATACCCTGTTGGTGAATCTCCTGTCTGCTGAGAACGCGGACAGGGGTAGGGGTGCTTTTCAATCGTTGGTGGTGACCAGAGCCTGTCACTACCACGGGATTCAGGTTATACGTACGACTCGTCATGGATGAGTCGCGTTGCTGTTTCTGATGAATCTGTGCCTGAACGGAGAGACAAGCCGTTAGCAGACAGGTAAGAAGGAGATGCCGTCTTGCGACAGCATCTCCAATGAGATATCTATATTTGATACGTATAGACATTATTCTTCAGGAGCCGTTGTGGGAGTTGACAGTGCTTCCTCAGTACCCAGCTTGGCGATGGCCTCACGAGTGTGGTTCATCCACAGTTTGCGTACAGCAGCGCGCTCACCCAGTGCAGGGATATACTCATCACCCTTTTTGTACTTCTTCCAGCAAGCCTCTGTGAAGGTGGTCTCGTAGGCAGCGGTGTTGATGCCAGCCTCGTTGAACAAAGAGAACCAGCTCTCATCATCCTCAGGATCAGCCATGTCGTTATGGGCGTGATCACCGGCGATAGACATCAGCGGATAGAGCTGTGCCTTCTTTGCGTTGTTGGCAGCATAGTTCATCGTTTTTGTCATATCGCCCACTGCGATGTCGAACTGACCTCCCTCGATGTGTTTCAGCACATCCTCAGCGTAGGTCTCGTCCATATCCACGGTACCAACGTAGTAGTTCTCACTGATCTCACGCAGATACTCCTCCAGCTGCAGATAACGGATGTTACCGCCGTAGTAGTCGTAACCCTCAGGATTACCATGTCCCATGAAAGCCACGATACCGTTGGCCACAGCAGCCTTCACATCACTCTCGTTGTTCAGGACAGTTGCCAGTGTCTTGGCATCACTCTCCTCAGCCATCAGCGGTGTACCCACCACGACGTTCAGGTCAAGACTCTTCATGTAAGCATCGGTGAAGTCACCGTTACGATTGTTCATGAAGTCCTTTACATACGTGTCGCGAACACGACGATATTCCTCACCAGGGATTACCTGCAGTGACTGCACCACCACCTGTTTGTAACCAGCCAGTCCGATAGCCGTCAGCCAATGCTCAGGATCGTAGTAGTCCTTCGGTGCTACATTCTCACCGGCACGCGCCTGGTTGATACAGATAGCGCTTGAGAAAGAGAGGTACACATCCCATCCGCTGAACTGACTCTTGTAGTCGGCTACAATCTGGTCGAAAGTGTCGTAAGCCTGTTCCCAAGTAGAGCCGAAGGCCACGAGCAGGATCACCTTGTTGTTCCTCTTCTGACTGTTCACCGTTTGGTTCACGGCCTCTTGATACTTCTGATAGTTCGACAGTTCGTTGTTGTCGTCATCATCATTGCATGCAGTGAATGTTGCACTGACCATGAAAGCCATCATGGCCATCATTAAATACTTAATCGTTTTCATTGTCTTTTGAGTTAAAATTTGACTTATATTGATTGTTGAGTTTCTTTCCTTTGTTGAAGCTGACCGACAGAGAGGCGAAGAAGGTTCGTCCGGCTGTGGTTGTTCCGAGGTGCAGCCCGTGAGGTGTACGGTCCACATAGTCGAAGATATTGTCAACACCCGCCTCAATCTGGAAGAGGTAAGAGGTGAGAGGTGAGAGGTGAGAGGAATGCTTGGGGGTAAAACTATAACGTGCTGTGAACCGCCAGATCTGGTAACCCTTTCCATCGCCATCAGTCTGATAATGCCGTTTGCTCGACATTCTGCCATAGAGTCCTAATCCTAGGGAGGGAACATATCTCTGATCTCTGACCTCTGACCTCTGACCTCTAAACTGATGTTGCCATGTAGCATACCAGTTCGCCTTATGGTGAGCCATACCATCGATGGTAACGCGGCGCATCACCTCATCTTCCGAATCATACTGATCGGCTTCAGTGTCGAGATAACTGTAGGAGCCGCCCAGCGTGAAATGACGACCCTGATAGCGTGCGGTGAAGTCAACACCATAGGTCTTGGCATTATCCATGTTCTGATACTGTCGCACCCGTTTGGGATCGTAGCGGATAATCAGGTCGCCAGGAGCCTCACTGGCAGGGATGGTCACCAGCGTGATCATATCCTTTACCTTATTATAATATGGAGCAAGCGTCAGCGTCAGTTGTCCGATGGTATATTCCGCACTCAGTCCGTAGTAATTCGATGTCTGCGCCTTCAGGTTATCATTACCCAGGTAGAGATACACACCGTTCATGTTCTTGACATATTGATAATGCAGTTCCTTCGGCGTGGGTGTCTTGTAGCCCTGACTCCATGTTGCCCGCAGTCTGAGGTCACCCGCTTTCAGCATGGCCGATACCTTGGGTGTTAGACGCGTACCGAAACCTTCATTACGTGTCAGTCGTAAACCTGCTGTCAGGTAGAGCGGATCCAGCAACGACAATTCATCCTGCACATAAATAGCCTCGGTATTATCAGATGCTTTACCGCCCTTAACCCGCATTGGCGCCTTCAGCCAATCGTAGCGGTATTCCAATCCTGTACTCAACTGTTGCTCATAGGGGAGAGCGAAGACACCTTTCAGACTCACATTTGTCAGCTGCTGATCGCTCTGCAGTTCCCGTTGTCCTGGGAACCAAGGATAATAATTGGTAAAACGACCATTGACATATCCGTCAGTGAGCGTAGTGTCTGTAAACGCATAGTTATAAGCATGTCGTTTCCAGTCGGCATCCAAGGTAATCACATCCGTACTGTTCAGTTTCCATTTCCCACCAACCGATGCCGAGGCATTGTTATATTGGAGGTCGTATGTCTTGATATCAACACCTGGATGATGACCGCTGGGGCGATAGATACGTTTCCAGTAGATGCTCCCGTCAGCATAGAGCTCGATCTGCTTCGTCAACTGGTATGTCAGTCGTTCGGCCAACTGCCAGTTGGTATGTCGGTTCACGGTCTTATTACGGGAGTCGGTGATATGATACTCGGTCTGCTGTATCGCCTCCTCAGCGGTGTTCTGCCAGCCGTCGGAGTGCTGTAGTTGGAAATTGGTATAACTCGACACCTTGCCGTAGTTAAGGGCGATGCCGTTATGCTGACGGATATCGCCAAACGAGCCTACACGAGTGGTGTTGTCCAGCTTCATGCCATGTTCACGGTGTTTCTTGGTGATGATGTTGATGACACCAGCTATGGCATCAGAGCCATATAGTGCGCTCGATGCTCCCTTCACGATCTCTATCTTCTCGATGTTCAGCGGGTCGATCAGACTCAAGTCGTTATCACCGCCATTGTCACCATGTAACCTACGACCGTCGATCAGAATCAGCACATACGAGTTTCCCAGACCGTTTATCTGTAACTGCGAACCCATGTCGCTCTCGTTAAAGGCGAATGAGGCACTCAGTCCTGAGAGGATATCCTCAATGGAACGTCCTGCATACTGCTGGAGTTGTCGGTGACTGATCACTTCCGTTTGTACGGGCACATCTTTCAACAGGTGCTGCGTACCAGTACCCGTAACCACAACCTCCTGCAAGGAGTCGCCTTGCAGCGTGATCTGAGCCCTCAATGCAGGAGTCAGGCATAGCCATGCCAGTCCTACCAAGAATCTCCTTCTCATCAAAACAATTGTTTTCGCCATCGTATTTCCCTGTACGGGCGTTTTTTCATTCTTTCAGGCAGGTCTTCTGACTCTCCCCAGTCTGCTTTACCTTCCCGACATATTGTCAGTGGCGTTATACAAGCAGACCCCTTAAATGGGGATTACAGCTGCAGGTACAGCTCCGGACTCTCACCGGATTCCCTTACATCAAGCGACATCAGTCGAATGATTGCCTTTAGGATGCAATAACGGTGCAAACCGAGTGCAAAGATATTCTGCTTTGCCGATGCGCCGTCGTTATCGCAAACTTTTCGTCTGCAAAGATACAAAATAAAGTGATAAGTGAAAAGGGAAAAGCAAAAAAATGCAGTCGCTATACAATATTTCCCTTTTACCATTCTACATTTCTCATCTAAAAACACTATCTTTGACTGCGTCGAAGGTACTTTGCTCGACAAAACAAAATTAAAATAACTTTTATTTGCTTTTGTGCTCGCTTAATCGTACCTTTGTACCCGTGAAGTCATGTTTTCTCATAGCGGCACCTGCCAGCGGTTCGGGCAAGACGACCATTGCCCGAGGACTGATGGCGCTACTGACCCAGAAGGGGCTGAGGGTACAGCCGTTCAAATGCGGACCCGACTATATCGACACAAAATTCCATGAGATGGTGTGTGGCCGACCCAGTATCAACCTCGACACCTTCATGGCCTCACCAGACCATGTGCAGGAATTGTTTGTGCGTTATGGAAAGGAAGCTGATGTCTGTATAGTGGAGGGGATGATGGGACTTTTCGATGGTTATGACCGTGATAAAGGGTCTTCGGCAGAGATTGCGCGAGTGCTTGACATCCCTGTAATCCTGGTGGTAGATGCTAAGTCGGCTGCATATTCCATTACTCCGTTGCTCTCAGGCTTCATCCATTTCAGACAGGATATCCGCATCTGCGGTGTGATCTTCAACAGGGTAGGGAGCGAGCGCCATTTCAAGATGCTGCAACAAGTCTGCGATGACCTCCATATTTCTTGTTTAGGATATTTGCCTAAGCGTCTTTCTTTGGAGCAAGGTTCCCGTTACTTGGGATTAGACTTTTCAGAACATCCGGAGAACAGTCAGCTGACAGCCTTGTTGGAGGAGCATGTGGACTGGAAGAAACTCCTTGAAATGCCAGTCCGACCGTTACGGACCCCCAGTCCAAAAGGCACGGACTCCCAGTTCGACCGTTGCGGACTCCATGCAACAGTGGCACTTAATGCCGATAGTTTCACCTTTCTCTATCGGGAAAACATCGACCGTTTTGCATCCGTCACGTACTTTGATCCTGAAACCGAGGTGCCCAACCTCAATGATACAGACATTCTTTATCTGCCAGGCGGCTATCCAGAGAAGCATATGGAGGCACTGGTCGGTAACGAGAAGTGTAGGAAAGTCATTAAGGACTACGCAGAACGTGGCGGCAGGATCCAGGCGGAATGTGGCGGAATGATGTACCTCTGTGAGAAGATTGTAACAGATGATGGTGAATACCCGATGTGCGGCGTGTTACCCTATACCATCTCCGCCCGCAGAGAGGATAGGAAACTGTCGTTAGGCTATCGTCGTTTTGTGCTCGAAGGGAAGGAGTATAGGGGGCATGAGTTCCACTATACCCAGTTCTTAGGCGAAACGCCACCATCTGTCGTACAGGTCTATAACGCCAAAGGTGAGCCTGTCACCACTCCTGTGTTCTGCTATAAGAATGTGTTTGCAAGTTATACCCACCTTTATTCAATTGAAAATTGAGAATTGAGAATTGAAAATTAGAAATAATTGGAAAAGGGAAAGTTACATCCGTTGATGCTGGCCGGAACGGGCAGTGATGTTGGCAAGAGTATCATTGCCGCAGCATTCTGTCGTATTTTTCGACAGGACGGCTACCATCCTGCTCCTTTCAAGGCGCAGAACATGGCCCTGAACTCGTATGCTACGCCCGAAGGACTGGAGATTGGAAGGGCTCAGGCTGTACAGGCAGAGGCAGCAGGCATCGCTTGTCATACGGATATGAATCCGCTGTTACTGAAACCCCAGAGCGACCATACATCACAGGTGGTGCTCAATGGGAAGCCCATAGGTAATAAGAGCGCCTACGAGTATTGGAAGCCCACCCCTCACCCCTCCCCAAAGGAGGGGAATACAGAGGGGAAGCGAATCAATTTTCGAAAAGAGGTTTGTGATGCTTTCGACCGCTTGGCAGCACGTTATAATCCTATCGTGTTGGAAGGAGCGGGGAGTATCTCGGAGATCAACCTCAAGGATACCGATTTGGTAAACCTTCCCATGGCACGCCATGCCAAGGCCGATGTAATCCTTGTGGGAGATATCGACCGTGGTGGTGTCTTTGCCTCCGTTTATGGCAGTATTGCCTTACAGAATCCAGAAGATAGAAAGCTTATTAAGGGTATCATTATCAATAAGTTTCGAGGAGATATGCGACTCTTTGATAAAGGGAAGCAAATGCTGGAAGAAATCTGTGGAATACCCGTACTGGGTGTGATACCTTATTATACTGATATCCATATCGAGGAAGAGGACTCGGTGGCATTGGCGCAGAAATCGTTCGAGATGCGACAAGGTAATGTGAATGTGGCCGTGGTGATGCTCCGTCATCTCTCTAACTATACCGATTTTGATGCCTTGGAACAGGATCCTCGCATCCATCTTTTCTATACGAACAACACGGATGATATCAGGAAGGCTGACATTATTATCCTCCCTGGAACGAAATCCACCTTGCACGACCTCTATGAACTGCGACGCAACGGGTGTGCCCAGGCTATTATCAGAGCGCATCGAGATGGTGCCACCGTTCTTGGTATTTGTGGTGGTTATCAGATGATGGGTGTTGAGGTGTGTGATCCTGATCATGTGGAGGGCGATATCGAACGACTCCCTGGATTAGGATTATTACCTATCACTACTACGATGAGTGGCGAGAAGGTCACTCGACAAATAGAGGCTCAACTTACCTCTCACCTCTCACCTCTCACCTCTCACTTCTTGAACGGTTACGAGATTCACATGGGTGAGACTGTTCCCTTTGGCGATGCGAAGGAATTACCTCTGCTACAATTGAGTGATGGACGTGCTGATGGCTATTTCGTTGATAATCAATGCATGGGTACGTATGTTCACGGCATTCTCGACAATGCTCCGTTTGTTGATTTCCTACTGCAACCCTTTGCCGATAAGTTGGCGAAGACTGATAAGTCGTTCGACTATCAGGCATTCAAGGAAGAGCAGTACGACCGTTTGGCGGAGCATGTCAGGAAACATGTGGATATGGAACAGATATACAAGATACTGACAGATGACTAACCCCTTTGCCCTCCTCATTGGCTGGGTGCTCGATCTGATCTTTGGTGACCCCCAGCGTCTTCCGCATCCTGTTGTGGGTTTCGGAAAGATGATTTCGTGGGGAGAGCACCGACTGAATAAGGGTGCTCATCGTAAACTGAAAGGAGCTTTCTTGGCCATCACCCTTATCCTCCTCGTCTTCCTCGCCACCTTCCTTCTTAGATATCTATTCAGTAAACTCCCCTCGCCCTTTGGAGAGGGGATGGGGGTGAGGCTTCTCTTTGATATTCTGATTGTCTTCTATTGCTTGGCTGGCACCACACTGATCCGCGAGGTACGCAACGTCTTTCTGGCAGTTGACAGATCGTTGGAAGAGGGTAGGGCTCAGGTGGCTCGCATCGTGGGTCGTGACACCTCTGCGCTCTCTGCCCAGGAAGTACGCACGGCTGCTCTTGAAACCCTTGCAGAGAACCTGAGCGATGGTGTGATTGCTCCACTGTTCTGGCTGGCATTGTTGGGTACACCAGGGATGCTAGCCTATAAGATGGTGAACACGCTCGACTCGATGATTGGCTACCGCACGGAACGTTATCGGGCTTTCGGTTGCTGGGCTGCACGCATTGACGATGTGGCTAACTATATCCCAGCCCGTCTTACAGCCTTGCTGATGATCATTGGTCGAAAGCGAACACTTTTCAGTTTTGTAAGGAGATACGGTAAGAACCACGCCAGTCCCAACAGCGGATATCCAGAGGCAGCCCTTGCAGGTATTCTTAACTGTCGTTTCGGTGGTCCGCACTACTATTTCGGTCAGTTGTTCGACAAACCCTATATCGGTGAGAACGACCGTGAGCTCACAACAGATGATATGAAAAAAGCCATTCGTGTGAATAGAACGGCAGAGATTTTGATGGTGGTTATCATTTTTTTAGTATATTTGCAGCTGATATGAGTAAGATAATTATTGCAGGTATAGGACCGGGAAGTCATGAGGATATCACACCTGCCGTGGTGGAGGCGGTCAGAGACGCTGATGCCGTAGTGGGCTATCAGTACTACTTCCAGTTTGTGAAGCCTTATCTGAAACCCGACTGCGAGTGTATCGACACGGGTATGAAGAAGGAACGCGAACGTGCCGAACAGGCTTTCCAACTGGCAGAGGAAGATAAGACTGTGGTGGTGATCTCTTCTGGTGATGCGGGAATCTATGGTATGGCACCACTCATCTATGAGATGAAGAAGGAGAGGCAGTCAGCTATTCCCATTGAGGTGCTCCCTGGCATCTCTGCCTTCCAGAAGGCTGCCGCCTTGTTGGGAGCGCCCATCGGTCATGACATGTGTCTCATCTCGCTCAGCGACCTGATGACTCCTTGGGAGGTAATCGAGCGGAGAATCAGGGCTGCAGCTGCAGGTGACTTCGTAACTGCGATTTATAATCCAAAGTCGCATGGTCGTTACTGGCAGTTATACAGACTCATAGAGTTGTTCTTACGACTTCGTTCGAAAGAGACTCCTGTAGGCTATGTGCGTCAGGCTGGTCGTGAGGAGCAGTCTGTCAATATCACCACTTTAGGCGCTTTCGATCCCGAGGATGTGGATATGTTCACCGTGATCATTATTGGTAATTCACATTCGTATATTACTGACGGCAAGATTATCACGCCACGTGGCTACTATTCTGCCGTTGGAGGTGATTCTCTGACTGATGAGTTGCGACTTTCGAATACGCAACAAATTAAGCCTGGGCAGTCGATCATGATGGAGTCATTCCGTACCATCGAAAAGGAATTGTGCGCCCATGCTAAACATCCCTCCATTACTCATCAGGGAAGAGGTTGGTACTGGGCATTGCTGCATGCAATTCATACTACGGCCGACTTCGAGATGGAGCGCATTCTCTATACCGATGAAGAGGCAGTAGAGACATTATATAATAAGGTGGAGGAGGGCAGTTTGAAAACAATTGTTACGGATGTGACAATGGTGGTAAGTGGAATTCGCAAGGGAGCACTCCAACGATTGGGTATTGAGGCGAAGTGTTATCTCTCTGATCCTCGTGTGGCCGAGATGGCCTCAACCCTTGGTATTACAAGAACGCAGGCAGGTATTCGTCTGGCCGTTGAGGAACATCCTGATGCACTCTTTGCCTTCGGTAATGCCCCAACGGCACTGATGGAACTGTGTGACTTGATTCGTAAGGGAAAGGCAAAGCCTGTTGGCATCATTGCTGCTCCTGTGGGCTTTGTGCATGTCAGGGAATCAAAGCACATGGTGAAGACGTTCAGGGATATCCCCAAGATCATTGTTGAAGGACGGAAGGGTGGTAGTAACTTGGCAGCAACGCTGTGTAATGCCATTCTTACCTTTGATGATGCTGCACAACTGAAACCAGGAAGAGACTTATAAAATTCAAAAATATAAGAATTGAAGTTTATTGTAATAGGCATAAGTGATCATCCTGAGCCGTTCTTTTCTCCAGATGTTTTAGACATCATAAAGAATGGCAAGGTTTTCTCAGGTGGCAAGCGCCACCATGAGATCGTAGCTCCATTGCTGCCTGCTGATGCTCAATGGATAGATATCACCGTGCCCCTTGATGCCGTCTTCGAACAATATAAGACCCTTCCCCAACCCTTCCCTGTGAGGGACGGGAGTGGTTCTCTTATCGTTTTCGCATCTGGTGACCCTCTTTTCTTTGGCTTTGCCAATACCATTAAACGGAAGATGCCCGAAGCAGAGATGGTTCTTTATCCCACGTTCAACTCGTTACAACTGTTGGCACACCGTCTACTCATTCCTTACCACGATATGCGCATCGTATCGCTGACAGGTCGTCCATGGCCTGATTTCGACAAGGCGCTCATAGAAAGGGTAGGGAAGATTGGGGTATTGACCGACCGTGAGCATACACCTGCCACGATTGCCCAGCGGATGTTGGAGTATGGCTATACCCAATACCAGATGTTTGTGGGTGAGCATTTGGGTAATCCCAACCTTGAAAAGGTTTCAACGCTTACGCTTGAAGAGGCGGCGCAGCGCGACTTCACCTATCCCAACTGTCTCATCCTTTGTGCTGAACACAGTGTCCCTCGTTCCTTTGGTATTCCCGACACCGATTTTGCCCTGCTCGACGGTCGTGAGAAGATGATTACCAAGATGCCTATCCGCTTGCTGACACTTCGGGCACTCGACCTCCCCCCAAGACATGTGTTGTGGGATATTGGCTTCTGTACCGGTAGTGTTTCCATCGAAGCCAAGTTGCAATTCCCACATCTCCAGATAGAAGCCTTCGAGATCCGTCCTGAATGCGAAGCCATCATCCGGGAGAATGCTCGAAGATTCGGTAGTCCAGGCATCAACATCCACATGGGTGATTTCCTCGAAACGGACATCTCTTCACTCCCTCGTCCCGATGCTGTATTTATCGGTGGACATGGCGGGAAACTGAAAGAGATCATGGCCAAGGTGCTGACGGTCTTGGCTGATGACGGCTGTATCGTGATGAATAGCGTGAAAGCTCCCAAGGTGCTTACTGACAGTCATCAACTTTGGGATGAAGCCTGTCTGGAACTCGGTTTGAAGCAAGAACCGCCTATGAGAATAATCATCGATGAACATCACCCCATAGAAATCTTAAAAGCTCACAAATGAATATAGCAGTCATTCAGATCAGCGAGGCTGGTAGTACAATCGCCCAAACGCTCCAACGTGAACTTGGTGCCAAAACCATTAAGCGTGCAGATGTGGGTAGTCAGTGGAAACAATTCGATGCTTTCGTCTTCATCGGGGCGATGGGCATTTGTGTGCGCACCATTGCTCCTTACATCAAGGACAAACACGAAGATCCCGCTGTGGTATGTGTGGATAGTCTTGGTATGAATGTCATCAGCGTACTCTCAGGACATATCGGCGGGGCCAACGATTTAACTCGTCAGATATCTGCTTTGATTGGGGCTCGTGAGGTGATTACCACCCAGAGCGACAATGCTGGTCTTTGGGCGCTTGATACGTTAGAGGCTCGTTTTGATTGGCCCATTGCCAGTGATATCTATGACATGAACGACTGCATCTTTGCCTTTGTCAACAGGAAGCCTACAGCCTTGTTATTGGAGGCTCGTGATGAAGGTACGGATTATCTGGAGAAGACAATGCCAGAACATGTAACTCTCATCAATAGTATCCAAGAGGCTGATCCCAGAAAATATGAACTGCTCATCATGGTGACACCTTTTATCCGTCATGCGCCAGAGGGGATGCTTGTGCTGCACTTTGTGCCTATGGTGGGGACGATTGGCTTCGGATTGGCGCATCATCCAGATGACTACGAACTTATATACGATGAGATAGACGATACTATAGCCAGCCATGGTGTGCTGCCCTGCGCTCATCGTTATTGCACCATTGATGTGAAGGCTGACGAGGAGTTTGTGGAACTGCTCGAAGATGAATATGACGAGAAGGTGGTGTTCTTTTCCGCTGAGGAATTGGCAGCTGTTGAAGTGCCCAATCCCAGTAAGACCGTTCAGAAGCACGTGGGTACGCCCAGTGTTTGTGAGGCAGCTGCTATCTTAGGTTCCAATCATGGTAAGTTGATTGTTCCCAAAGTGAAAGGCAAAAACTGGACAGCAGCCCTCGCTATTGACTATAAACATCTCCGAACTCCCCTCCCAACGGGGGTAAGGCCTGGCCACATCGAGATTGTAGGTGCAGGTCCTGGGGACCCAGACCTGGTAAGTGTTCGTGGTCGTAAGATGTTGGAACGTGCCGACCTCATCCTCTATGCTGGTTCTTTAGTTCCCAAGGCATTGACGGATTGTCATAAACCTGGTGCCATCGTGCGTTCCTCTGCTGATATGAACCTTGAGGAGCAGTGCGCACTGATGAAGGAACACTACGACAAGGGGCATTTCATTGTCCGTCTGCACACAGGTGATCCCTGTATCTTTGGTGCCATTCAGGAACAGATGGCATTCTTTGATGCCAACGGTATGGATTATCATATCACGCCAGGCATCTCATCGTTCCTCGCTGCAGCGGCAGAACTGCAGAGTCAGTTTACGATTCCAGAGCGTTGTCAAACCATCATTCTCACCCGTGGCGAGGGACGTACACCCATGCCAGAGAAAGAGAAACTGCATCTGCTGGCCAAGAGTCAGAGTACCATGTGCATTTTCCTCAGTGCTGCCATCGTTGATGATGTGCAAAAGGAGTTGTTACAGGAGTATCCTGAGGATACCCCTGTGGCGGCCTGTTATCATCTTACTTGGCCTGATCAGAAGATCTATCGTGGCAAATTAAAAGATCTTGCTAAGATCGTTCACGATAATCACCTCACCCTCACTACGATGCTTGTGGTTGGTGAGGCCATTGACAACCGTAGCGGTCTCTCCGAACTCTACTCAAAGCATTTCACCCATCTTTTCCGTCAGGGTGACGATAATCAAGCTTCATAGTATTCAACACTCTTCATCTATGATACTGGTATTCGGAGGAACAACGGAAGGCCGCAAGGCTGTGGAGGTGCTGGAGGAGGCTGGAAAAGTCTATTACTACAGTACCAAGACAGGTGAGCAGGATATCACCTTGCATCATGGGCAACGTATCAATGGTGCTCTTGATGTTGAGGCGATGCAGGCATTCTGTTGTGATCATGAAATCCGTCTCATTGTGGATGCTGCTCATCCTTTTGCCTCACAGCTTCATGAGAATATCGCCCAGGTATCTGTTTCACAAAACATCCCCGTTATTCGTTATGAACGCATCTATCCACCTCGTGATCCAGAGATGGAGTGGATAGACGACTATTCCCAGATACCAACAGACATTCATACACTCTTGGCAACAACAGGAGTACAGAGTATCAGTCACCTTAAATGGTTGGAAAAGTTAGGCATCAAGGTCATTTACCGTATCCTGAACCGTGAGAGTAGTATCCAGTTAGCTCATCTACAGGGAGCAACCGATAATCAGTTGTGCTTTTATCCTCAGACAGCAGATGCAGAAGCTGTACTGATGAAAGAGAGTGGTGAGTCAGGTGGTTTCAATGAGAAAGTAAAGGAAGCCAAAGAAAAGGGTATGCGCATCATCGTCTTGAAACGCCCGCAATTATCAATTTTCAATTATCAATTTTCAATTGTAAATGGTCCTTTCGGTCTGCGGCGGGCTGTGGAGAGACTGTTGCCAGTGTTCTTTCCTTTGCATAGCGGACTGACGACTGGAACCTGCGCTACGGCAGCTGCTGTGGCAGCGATCTTACGACTGCTGAGAAATGAAATGCCGGAGGAAGTGCCGATACTATTGCCTGATGGCGAGACGATAGATGTGCCTGTGGGTTATGGCAAGGATTATGCCTATTGCATCAAGGAGGCTGGTGATGATCCTGATGTGACGAATGGGGTAGAGGTACGGGCGAGTGTAGAGTATGCAAACGTTTTTGAGATTCGTGGTGGCGAGGGGGTTGGTATTTTTACACTTCCAGGCTTTGACTATCCTCCTGGTTCACCCGCTATCAACAAGGCTCCTCGTGAGATGATAGAAAACAACATCCAAACGATTCTCTCACCTCTCACTTCTCAGCTTCCACCACTTATCATTACCATTTCTGTACCTCAAGGGGAAGAGATTGCCCGTCGTACGTTTAATCCCCGTCTGGGCATTGAGGGTGGAATCAGTATCATAGGAGTGAGTGGTATCGTGATGCCCTTTTCCGAAGAGGCTTTTATCGAAAGTATTCGTAAATGCATGACGGTGGCGAAAGCCTCTGGTTCGGATCGCGTGGTTATCAATAGCGGCGGTAAGAGCGAGCGTTTCGTGAAGGCGCTATACTCAAAACTGCCTCGTCAGGCATTTGTGGAATATGGAAACTACATCGGTGAGACACTTAAGATAGCCCACGAACTTGGTTTTAAGGAAGTCACTCTTGGCGTTATGTTGGGTAAAGCCGTGAAGTTAGCAGCCGGACATCTTGACACCCATAGTCGTAAATCGGTCATGGACAAATCCTTCATTCAGCAAATGCTTACTGAAGTAGAATGTGATATTGACATCAGTGAGATGACCTTAGCCCGCGAACTATGGGAGAAACTGCCTTCCAATAAGCTCAATTCTTTCGCCAGTACTGTTATCCGCCATTGTGCAGACTATTGTAATCCGTTATTGCCCAATGGTTCGTTGACCATCCTCTTGATTGATGATGATGGTCATATCTATGAATAATTTTTTGATTTATTCTTCTACCTCGTCCTTGCGACGGCGGAAAAGTACGGCTGCAATAACAGGAGCACCCACAAGGGCTGTCACGCTGTTCACTGGTAATGCTCCTTCGAAACCTGGCATACGGGCAATGAAATTGCAGACGAGTGCCAAAGCAGCACCACAGAGCGCCGTGGCAGGAAGCAGGAGACGATGGTCGGCTGTTCGGAAAACGGCACGGGCCAGATGGGGTACAGCCAAGCCAATGAACATAATCGGTCCGCAATAGGCAGTGACAATAGCTACCAAGACACCTGAGCAGACTATTACCAGCATACGGGCTCTACGGATATTCAGACCAAGATTAGCTGCATAACGGTCGCCCAGCAGTAACAGGTTCATGGGTTTTACCAACAAGAAGGCAAGCGGTAACAGGATGCACATCAGTACCACGAAAAGAATCATTTCGTTGCCAGAAACTCGTGAGAAAGAACCTAATCCCCAGACAACAAACGACTTCACATCTTCTTCAGGACTAAGGAATTTCAGTACACCAATGATGGCATTGGCCAGATAGCCAATCATCACACCTATTATTAATAATGTGACATTACCCTTCACTTTCTGGGAAATCCATACGATAAGCATCATCACCGCCAAGGCTCCTACAATGGCTGCCACGGATATGGCAGCATCACCCAGATAACCCAGACGACTCAGTGCTACACCACCAATCCTTCCAGAGAGCAGAACGACGAAAGCCACGCCCAAAGCAGAACCATTGGAAATTCCTAATACGGAAGGACCTGCCAATGGATTGCGAAAAACGGTCTGCATCTGAAGACCGCTCACTGCCAATCCTGCACCTGCTACGATGGCTGTCAGGACCTGAGGCAGACGATCTTTCCAGATGATGTTCTGCCAGATCTCCGAAATATCTCCCAACTCCTCTGATTGGAGGGGGGAGAGGAGGATCCTGCAGACCGCCTTGGCAGGGATATCGACAGAGCCGATGAGGAGGTTGACAATCATCAGCACCACGATGGCGGCGAAGAGGGTGAAGAACAATGTTACTTTCTTCATTTATTCAATAATCTGTAGTATGTCGACTTGTAATCAGGTTCTACCAGTTCTGGATGGAAGATGGCTACGAAGTCCTTTAACAGCACATCTGGCTGCACAGGCGAAATCTCGTAATAGGGAGCCTCTTTCATGTTGCAGTAGATTACCTTCTTCTCTTTGAAAGCCTTGAACAGTTCGTTACGAGGTTCCGAAGCTTTTAGTGCTTCATAGCAGAACTCACCAGGGTAACTGTTCAGGATGCGCCAGTAGTCGGCATTTGCTGCCAAAGAATACATCTTCTCAAACTCCAGGTTCTCGCCACTGGTTTCCTCATCGTCAATCACATAGTCAGCCCCTGCATCACGAAATATCTGCGCCAGATAATTTTTCCCGCCCACAGCGTGCCAGTTGCCGTAGTGCATTTCTCCACTAAACACCGTGGGACGTTGACTTACGTTCTGTGCCTTTTCCTTTAGTTCGTTGTAACGACGCTCGATACCTGCAAAGATCTCGTTAGCTTCTTTTTCCTTGCCTATGAACATACCCACGAACTTGATCCATTCGGCCTGACCAAGTGGATGCAGTTCCTGATAGCCCAGATGGGGAACAAGTGTGATACCCGTACTTGTGATGGCATCGTAGCCACCGCGTTTGGAGGGCGAAACGAAGATTACATCGGGATTGGCCGCCAGTACCATCTCTGTATCGAAGTTGCCTTCCATGCCAATCTTCACGATACGCCCGTCCTTTACGCGTTTCAGGATATCCTTGTTGAACATGTTCTTCGTACCCGTCAGTCCTTTTACCACATCGTGCGCATCCAGAATGGTAAAGTTCGACAGTTGTAAGGAAGTCATGCAAATAGTGCTCTTAATAGGCACCTGCACTTTGGTATACCCCTCAGGCACCTCAGCATCATCTGTTGTGACCAATGCGAAATGGTAGTCCTTACCCACATCCACCAGTCGTACACCCTCGCACTCCTTCACCACATAGCCAGTAGCATACTTCGGACAGGTGAGGGAATCCTGGGCAGAATCACTATTGTCTTTTACTTTATCTACATGACCGCATGAGTAGTTGGCGAAGACAGCCAGACATATCATGCAAATGACAATCATTTTCCTCTGTATCGATTTGTCTTTCATCGGTTCTCTGCTTTTTACTTGCAAAGATACGAAAAAATGTTCTTGTTTCCTTCTCTCTTAATCATATTTTTTGTAACTTTGCGCATAAATCTGCGAAATAACATTCAACTAATAATATAATCAAACAATTGTATTGATGAAACGAACGATGATCAGTTGCCTTATTGGGTCGTGTCTCATGATACCCGTACAGGCACAGACTTCCAGGTCTGAATTGCTGTCACACATTGAATTGGCGAGTGGCAACTATTGTGATTATCCCAACCCGACAGGGCACGTAACGCCTGCTCCTGCAGGTTATGAACCTTTCTATGTGAGTCATTACGGCAGACATGGTGCCCGGTATATGACGGATGATGATGCGTACAAGTATGTCTTGGGAAAGATGGACACGGCGCAGGTTCGTGGCTGGCTGACGGAGAAGGGAAAGGAAGTGTATGAACGACTGAAGGTGGCTGCAGCAGATGCGTATCATCGTGATGGCGACCTTACCCGGTTAGGGGGTAGGCAACACCGGGCCATTGCCCACAGACTGTGTGTGAACTATCCGTCGCTGATGATGCAGCCCATTACCGTGAAGGCCAATTCGTCAACCGTAAGACGCTGCATGCTCAGCATGGCTAATTTCTGTCAGGAACTGGTTATCATGAATCCTTCGCTCACTATCAGCATGGACGCCAGTGAACACGATATGTACTACCTGATTCCTAACGACAGTATAGAGATTCCCAAATCAGAAACCGATGGTGAACTTTACGATAAACTGGATAAGTTCCGTCATGAGAAGCTGAACGGCAGACATCAGATTGAACTGCTGTTCAACGACACGAAGGCAGCCAGTGAGTTTATAGACGGTTACCAGTTTGCAGATGCACTGTGGAATATCACCTCCAATATGCTGTGCTTGCCAGAATTGGGGTTGTCGTTCAACGACCTGTTCACGGAAGATGAGTTGATTGACGGCTTCCGCGTCTATAATGCCAGCTGGTGCCTGTGGGAAGGACTGATGCCGGGTTCGCAGCCGAACTACTATGCCATCTATCCGCTGTTGAAAAACTTCTTGGATGAGGCTGACCAGATGATTGAATCGGGAAAGAGTGGGGTACGACTGCGTTTCGGTCATGACAGTGTGGTACTGCCCTTTTCCTTTATCTTAGGCGTTAAAGAGGCGATTCACGGAACGGATGACATGGAGGATCTGCACAACCACTTTGCCATCTTCCGTTTGATACCCATGGCAGGAAACATCCAACTGGTGTTCTTCCGCAAGCAGGGGTCTGACGATATCCTGGTGAAATTCCTGATGAATGAGAACGAGACCTCTATTCCCATTACAACCGACTGCTATCCGTTCTATCACTGGAAGGATGTGAGGACTTATTATCGGAACATGCTTGAAAAGGCAAATATAACGTATAAAACGAAAATAGAGAAATACCCATTAAAGATTTACACATGAGAATAGGTGTTGATTTAGGAGGAACGAATATGCGAGTGGGACTCATCGATGGGGCCACACTCGTGAACAAGGTGATTGAACCCTGTCCGTCGAAAGGAACAGAAGACGAGGTGTTGAACCAGTTGAAACGACAGATAGCCCAGTTGATGAGTCCTGAGGTAACGAGTATAGGCATCGGTGTCCCGTCGGTTGTTGACAGTGTGCACGGTATAGTCTATAACGTGGCTAACATCCCTTCATGGAAAGAGGTTCATCTGAAGGAGCAGCTGGAAATGGAGTTCGGTATTCCCGTGGCGGTGAACAACGACGCGAACTGCTTTGCTTTAGGCGTATGGAAATATGGTGAAGGGAAGGGTACGAAGGATATGGTTGGTCTGACCATGGGCACGGGCATTGGTTCAGGAATCATTATCAACGGTGAACTGTATAATGGTGTGAACACAGGTGCTGGCGAGATCGGTTCATTACCTTTCAAGGAAGCCGACTATGAGTTCTACTGCAGCAGTAGGTTCTTCAGTGAGCTGCATGGTGATACAGGAGCGAACTACGGTAAACGTGCTCAGGAGGGTGATGCTGAGGCCGTTGCCGTGTGGAATGAGTTTGGAGGAAACGTGGGTGAGCTGATCAAGGCGGTGCTGTTTACCTATGCCCCGGAGGCCATCATCATCGGCGGTGGTATTGCCAGTGCCTTCCCGTTGTTCGAAACAGCCATGCGCGCTTCGCTGGAGTCTTTCCCGTATCCGGCCAACGTTTCTGCTACTCGCATCATGCCCTCTACCATGCCGCATGCTGCCATCATCGGCGCTTCCTTATTATAAGAAAAAGAAAATGAAGACTATGATTACAACCATACTATCGCATCATATCATTCGTGCAAGCATGACGGTTGTCCTGCTGACCTTAACCTTGTCTGCAAGTGCCTATAGAACGACATTAAGAAATGACTGGAAAGTACAGTCATCTAACAAGATACATGTAACAGGTGAAGTACTATCCACACCTTCTGCTCAGACTGCCGATTGGATTCCTGCCACGGTTCCTTCTACGCTGATGGGCGTGCTGACGGCCAATGGTATAGAGCCCGAGGCAATAACTGCAGCCGACTATCAGCGCATTGACTGGAAGCAGTTTGAGACGAGCTGGTGGTATCGTACCGAGTTTGATTTCCCCACAAAAATAAAGAAAGGTGAACGTTACATTCTGAACTTTGACGGTATCAGCTATCGGGCCAATGTGTGGCTCAATGGTAAGAAGATTGCCGATAAGAACGAAATGTTCGGTTCGTTCCGACAGTTCAGTTTCGACATCACCAAGGAGGTGCGGGAGGAAAACGTGCTTGCCGTGGAGGTGTTCAGGGCCCAACCTGGTGAACCTAATATTGGGTTTGCCGACTGGAATCCTCGACCTGCCGATGAGAGCATGGGTATCTTCAGGGAGGTGAGCATCAAGACCTGCCGAAACGTGACAATGTCGCATACGGCTGTTCGTTCCAGGGTGAATACGCAGACGCTCGATGAGGCTTGGCTGACTGTTTCTACGGAGCTGAGGAACTTTTCGGACAAACCCGTGACTGGCGTGGTAAGGGGTGGAATAGGAAACCAGCTTTTTGAGTTCCCTGTGACGCTTGCTCCTCATGAACGCCGACTGTTTACCGCCCCCTCGGAAATCTATGTGGAACACCCGCGTCTGTGGTGGTGCCATAACATGGGAAAGCCTGAGCTATATGACTTCCATCTGCATTTCTATGAGAAAAAGGGACTGTCTGATAGTGAAGCTATCTATTTCGGCATTCGGGAGATCAGCAGTTATCTCACTCCTGAAGGCTATCGGGGCTTCTTGCTCAACGGACGGAAGGTGCTGCTTCGCGGGGCAGGGTGGACGGATGATATCTATCTGCGAGATACGCCTATGACCAACCGACAGCAGTTGGAGTATGTTCGCGATATGAATATGAACACCGTACGACTGGAGGGCTTCTGGGGAACCTCGCAGAACTTGTACGACCTCTGTGACGAGCTCGGACTGTTCATCCTTGTAGGCTGGAGCTGCCATTGGGAGTGGGAGGACTATCTGGGCTCTCCCTGTGATGAACGCTTTGGCGGTATTACCAGTGAGGAGAATATCGAGCTGATTGGTCAGTCGTTTGAGGATCAGGTGATGTGGCTGCGTTATCATCCTTCCATCATCGGATGGTTTGTGGGTAGTGACATGCTTCCCAAACCTGAATTGGAAAAGCGCTATCAGGAGTTCCTCAGCAAGAATGACGACCGTGACTACCTGATCTCTGCCAAGGAGATGGAGAGTACGATATCAGGATCTTCAGGTACGAAGATGGCTGGTCCGTACGAATATGTAGGACCGGCTTACTGGTATCTGCCAGATGCACCTGGTGGTGCCTTTGGTTTCAACACGGAGACAGGTATTGGTGCGCAGCTGCCCGTGAAGGAGTCGTTGGTGAAGATGTTGGGTAACAACTTGTTCCCCATCGACAAGCGTTGGGATATTCTGTGTACGGCTTCAAGCTCTGCCATGAACTCACTGAAGCAGCTCAACGAGGTAATCCATAACCGCTTTGGGGATGCAAAGGATATTGACGAGTACTTGTATCGTGCAGATATGCTGAACTATGAGAGTACGAAGGCGATGTTTGAGTCATTCCGAGCTCGGGTTCCTCATACTACAGGTATCATTCAGTGGATGCTGAATGGTGCACGACCGGGAATCTACTGGCAGTTGTATGATTACTATAAGCAGCCCAATGCAGCCTACTATGGCGTGAAGAAGGGTAATGCGCCTGTACAGTTAATCTACGACTATTACCAGAAGGCGGTATATGCAGTAAATGAGACACTTGAACCCATTGCGTTTAAGTCGTCCATGCAACTGATCAAGAACGCAGGAAACGAAAAGAAAGAGCAGGAGGTAAAGGTAGAACCTGCCACATCCGTCAAGGTGTTTGACATTGATATGGGAGATGATCCCGCGGCTTTCCTCTTCCTTCAGTGCTTAGATGCTGACGGTAAGTCATTCGAAACGAACGAATATTTCCTGATATCAGGTAAAGATACTTACAACTGGAGTGCTACCACTTGGGTACATACACCCATCACCCAGTATGCATCCTATAAGATGCTTGATGAGATGACTGTCAGGACTTGTGAACTGTCGGTGGAGAAGAAACAGGCGGATAGCTATGAAGTGACAGTTACTAATCCCTCCGACAAAGTAGCCTTCATGATTCGTCTTACCGCCAAGGATTCAAAAGGTAATCTGGTTTGTCCTGCCTATTGGTCAGATAACTATCTGACACTGGCTCCAGGGGAATCGCGAAACATTACTTGTAGGATGCCTTCCTTACCGAAGGATGCAAAGGTAACCATTCAGGCAGAATAAACAAAAAGGGAAGTGATTGTGTTCACTTCCCTTTTTCTATGTCGCTTCAGCGATTACTTCTTGTCAACAGCGCACTGCTCAATGGGCAGACAGCGTTTGTAGTTCTCAATGTATTTCTCGAAGCCGGCCACATCCTCCGGGGTAGGAGCGATGCTGACACCTGTGTTCCCTGCGAAGACCACCTCTTCAAGGTAGTCGGCCAGGTTCTTGCCGTTCTGGTTGATCAGGTAACCGGCCAGCAGGGCAATACCCCAGGCACCACCTTCACCAGCAGTCTCCATCACGCTGATAGGACTGTTGAGCGCGGCAGCCAGCATACGCTGACCCACACCTGCGGTCTTGAAATATCCGCCATGACCCGTGATACGGTCCACGCGAATCATCTCGTCCTTGAACAGGATGTCGTTACCGATTTTCAATACACCGATAGCACCGTAGAGCTGGGCACGCATGAAGTTGGCCAGGTTGAACCTGTCGTTGGCTGAGCGCACGAAGAGTGGACGACCGTCGGCAAGTCCTGTAACAGGCTCACCACTTACATAGTTATAAGCCATCAGACCACCGCAGTCGGTATCGCCCTCAAGGGCCTTGTTGAACAGCTTACCGTAGAGCTCGTTCATATCCACGGGCACACCTAACAGCTGCTGATACTCCTTGAACAGACCTACCCACGCATTGATGTCGCTGGTACAGTTGTTACAGTGTACCATAGCCACCAGTGAGCCGTCGGGTGTGGTCACCATATCGATCATCTCATAGGGCTTGGAGAGTTCCTTCTCCAGAACGATCATCGAGAACGAAGAGGTTCCTGCAGAAACATTACCTGTGCGCTGCTTCACGGCATTGGTAGCCACCATACCCGTACCGGCATCACCTTCAGGAGGACAAACGGGGATACCAGCCTTCAGATGACCGGATACGTCGATCTTCTTGGCACCCTCGGCACTGAGTACTCCTGCATTCTCGCCTGCGTTCAGTGATTTCGGCAGGATGTCGAGCAGTTTCCAGGGGTAGCCCTTGGGCGCTACGAGCTTGTCGAACTTCTCCACCATCGTGGCATCATACGTCTTGGTCTTAGGATCCACGGGAATCATACCCGAAGCATCGCCTACACCTAATACGAACTGACCCGTTACCTGCCAGTGTACATAGCCTGCCAACGTGGTGAGGTACTTAATGTCTTTCACATGCTCATTGTCCTCGAGAATGCACTGATAGAGATGGGAAATGCTCCAGCGCAGCGGGATGTTGTAGTTGAAGAGCTGGGAGAGCTCGGCGGCAGCCTTTCCGGTATTGGTGTTTCGCCAGGTGCGGAAGGGTACGAGAATCTCCTGGTTCTCGTTGAATGCCATATAGCCGTGCATCATGGCAGAGAAGCCGATGGCGGCCAGTGATTCGATCTCACAGTCATACTGATTCATCACATCCTTGCGGAGGTCAGCATAGCAGTCCTGCAAGCCGTACCAGATGGCCTCGATAGAGTAGGTCCACAAACCGTCAACCAACTGGTTCTCCCACTCATGACTACCTTGTGCGATGGGCTTATTCTCCTCGTCAATGAGAACCGCCTTAATTCTCGTGGAACCGAACTCGATTCCCAATATGGCTTTTCCAGCCTCAATTGTTTGCTTTGCGGTCATATCTTTGATATTATATTTGGAAAGAAATTGGAATAATTAGAATAATTTAATCCACAAATTTACATAAATATTTCTTATCAATTTCTGATCGTAATTATTCTAATTATTCTCATTTCTTTCTATAAAACTACTGTAATGATTTGTTCAGCATGAAATACACTTCGTTGTTACGGAGCGTCTGCTTGAAGTCGGCGATGTTCGTATTCTTGTTGATACGTACATACTCGATACCGGTCATCTCTGCGAAGTCATCCCAGTACTCCTCGGTAATGTCGTACGAGAAGGCGCTGTGGTGTGTACCACCAGCGAGGATCCATGCGCCGGCACCAATCTCGAAGGTAGGCTGTGGAACCCAGAGGGCAGAAGCCACGGGCAGGTTCGGCATAGGTTTCGGCTCGATGCACTCCACCTCCTGAGAGATCAGACGGAAGCGGTTACCCAGGTCAACCACGGTAGCCTTGATACCACGACCGGTCTTTGAGGTAAACACCAAGCGGGCAGTCTGCTGCTTGCGGATACCGATACCTAAGAAGTGAACCTCCAGTTTCGGCTTGTCGGTGGCGATGAGCGGACAAACCTCGAGCATGTGGCTCTGCAGACAAGAAGAGCGGTCGCCAGCGAAGTTCAGGGTGTAGTCCTCGAGGAACGAACAACCGGTAGGCATACCCTGCTGGATTACCCACAGTGTACGATACAGACAGGCGGTCTTCCAGTCGCCTTCGGCACCGAAGCCATAGCCCTCTTCCATCAAGCGCTGTGAGGCCAGACCAGGAATCTGGTCGAAGCCCACGAAGTTCGGATCGTTGATGTCGGCATCACCCAGGTCGTCGAAGTTCGTGGTGAAGGCAGTAGCACCCTCATCCTTCAGTACGCGGCGCAGGGCGATCTCAGCCTTGGCAGCGTTCTTCACCTTCTCCCAATATACCTCTTCTCCGCTCTCATCGATCTTGATGGTGTAGAGCTTCTTGTATTCCTCAACCAGTTCATCAGCTTCCTTGTCGGTCACCTTCTTGAAATACTCCATCAGTGAGCTCACGGGGTAGTAGTCCACGTGATAGCCCAAGCGCTGCTCAAACTCCACGCGGTCGCCATCAGTTACGGCCACGTTGTTCATGTTCATACCGAACATCAGGCAGCGTACGTTCTTGGCATCAGCCACACCGGCAGCGACGCGAGCCCAGATAGCGATCTTCTTCTGTACCTCTTCTTCCTTCCAGTAGCCGCAAACCACCTTACGGGGAACGCGCATACGGGTGCAGATATGTCCGAACTCGATATCACCGTGAGCACTCTGGTTCAGGTTCATGAAGTCCATGTCGATCTTATCCCAGGGAATCTCAGCGTTATACTGCGTATGGAAGTGGAGCAGCGGCTTCTGCAGTGCCTGCAGACCCTTGATCCACATCTTTGCGGGAGAGAACGTATGCATCCATGTGATGATACCAACGCACTTCGCATCGTTGTTAGCGGCCTTCATTACGTCCTCCACTTCCTTGGAGCTGTTGGCCGTACCTTTATAAACTACTTTAATAGGGATGATGCCACTTGCGTTCAAACCGTCCACCATCTCCTTGGAGTGACCGTCAACAGCAACGACTGCGTCACCTCCGTATAGTAACTGTGCACCAGTTACCCACCAAACTTCTAAATCCTTAAACATAATGTAGCCCCCCTCATATCCCCCATAAAGGGGGAAGACCAAACAGGGGTATGGGTCTTGAGTTAATGATTGCTTTTAATTGTTACTTCTTTTTCTGTCCGTAATAAGCATTAGGACCATGCTTTCTTGAGTAGTGCTTCTCGATGAGCAGCGGGTTCATGGTGAGGTTGGGGTTCACCGAGAAAGCCACGAAGGCCATCTTGGCGCACTGCTCCATCACCTTGGCGTTATACACTGCATTGTCGGGCGATGTTCCCCAAGAGAACGGACCGTGGTTCTTTACCAGTACCGCAGGAGTATGATCGGGGTTGATCTTGCGGATGTTCAGGATCTCGTCAACAATCACCTTACCCGTTTCCAGTTCATACTCACCTTTCACCTCAGCCTCAGTCATATCGCGAGTACAAGGGATATCCTTATAGAAGTAATCGGCATGTGTCGTTCCGATATTGGGAATGTCGCGTCCTGCCTGTGCAAAAGCCGTGGCATAGGTGCTGTGAGTATGCACCACTCCCTGGATGTTGGGGAATGCCTTATATAATATAAGGTGTGTAGGCGTGTCGCTCGACGGGTTCAGGTCGCCTTCCACCACCTTGCCCGTTTCCAGGTCAACCACCACCATGTCGCTGGCTTTCATCTCGTCGTAGCTCACTCCGCTGGGCTTGATGACCACCAGTCCTTTTTCACGGTCGATACCGCTGACATTCCCCCATGTGAAAATAACAAGACCTTGTTTAACCAGGTCGAGATTAGCTTTGAATACTTTTTCTTTGAGTTCTTCTAACATTGTATAAATGGTTTATAACTTGAATGTCGGTTCTTCCATATACATCCGTTTGTTGAAACGGTAGAGCGCTGCACCGCGCTTGGATGTTACCTTGTCTATCAGATCGGTTTTCTCAATGAAGTCGATCTGCTTGATACGTTTACGGAAATTCCGTTTGTCGATCTCCTCGCCGAGGATGGCCTCATACACCAGCTGCAGCTGAGTGAGCGTAAAGAGGTCGGGCAGGAGGTTGAAACTCAGCGGCTCGCTGCTGATGCGCCTGCGAAGCATGGTAACGGCTTTCTTCACCATCTCGTTATGGTCGGAGTAGAGCTTGGGCATCTTACCCAGTTCCACCCATTCCACGCCATGCTCTTTCAGCAGCTTGTTGTCATAGTCCTTCACGTTGATCAGAGCGCAGTAGGCTATGGAAATCACGCGTTCACCCGGGTCGCGGTCAACGGCACCAAAGGCAGCTACCTGTTTCATGTAGATATGCCTAAGACCAGTGAGCTCAAACAGCACCCTGTGGGCGGCCTCGTCAACACTCTCATTAGGGTTGACGAAGCCACCGTAGAGTGACCATTCGCCGCGTCCTGGATCCATCTGTCGTTTTCCCAACAGCAGCTTCAGCTTCTTGTTGTCGAAACCGAATACGATACAGTCAACAGCTACAAATGCTTTATTATGATCACCGTAATAGGTTGTCATATCTGTCTTCTTGGATTACCAGAAATAGATGTAGAACGCAACGGTGATAGCAAGAATAACACAAGTGTGGAATACATCCCAACCGTTCCAGCTGGCACGTGTGGCAGCCTTCTGCTCAGGAGTAGCTGTACCGAATACCAGACCCTGGATTTTCTCCTTTGACGGAGCCTCGGTGTTCAGACTGACGATGATAACCACCAGACAGCATACGATGAGCATGACACCGCAGAAGTAGAGCCAGTTGAAGTCGTAGAACACAGCCTTGAACCAGCTGCTGGCTGCATCAGGTGTATTACTGTAATATACCTTGGCACCGAGACGTGTCAGACCGATGATGATACCGGCCAGCAAGCCCCACATACCACCCTTGGCAGAAGCACGTTTCCAGCAGATACCCAGCAGGAAGGCTGCGGCGATACCCGGAGCCAGCACAGACTGAACGTCCTGCAGGTAGTTGTAGAGTACGTTACCCACTGAACGCATGATGGGGATCCAGAGGATACCGAGGATCACGATAACCACGGTAGCGGTCTGTCCGATGCGTACCAGACTCTTCTCAGAGGTCTGCGGCTTCAGGCGCTTCCAGAAGTCGATGGTGAACAGCATGGCTGAAGAGTTGAACAGTGAAGCCAGTGAAGACATCAGGGCAGCGAGGATACCGCAAACCACCAGACCCTTCACACCGGCGGGCAACAGCTTAGCCACGAGGGTAGGGAAGGCTGCATCGGGTGTTGACAGTGAGAACACCTCACCGCTGGGCATGGTGATTCCCTTTGTGCTCAGAGCGTAAGCGATCATACCGGGGATCAGGAAGAGGAACACGGGCAACAGCTTCAGGTAAGCACCGAAGATGGTACCACGACGACTTTCCTTCTCATTCTTTCCAGAGAGTACACGCTGTACGATATACTGGTCGGTACACCAGTACCAGAAACCAATCACGGCAGAGCCGACGAGGGCACCCAGCCAAGGATAGTCAGGATCGCGCAAGTCGCGCATCAGGTCGGTCATGTGGTCACCATACTCATTCACGGTCTGGATAGAGCAGGCAGCCATCATCTCATCCCATCCACCAAGGGCCTTCAGACCCAGCACCAGGATGATCAGTGAGCCGAGCAGCAGGATAGGTGTCTGCAGCACAGAGGTGTAGAGCACGGATTTCATACCACCGAAGACGGTATAGAGGGCAGTGATGACCACCAGTCCGATGGCAGCGATCCAGAAGAAGTCGATGCCCCACAGCTCCTTGATTCCGAACACCTGCTGGAACACGAGTCCGCCAGCATATACTGTCACGGCCACCTTGGTCAGCACGTAGCTAATCAAAGAGATCACCGACAGGATGGTGCGGCTTTCTTTGTTGTAGCGGCGCTCCAGGAACTCAGGCATGGTATAAACCATAGAGCGTGTGTAGAACGGTACGAATACCCAACCGAGGAGCAGGATAAGCCAGCCTTGTATCTCCCAATGTGCCATGGCCATACCTGATGAAGCACCGGCACCGGCGAGTCCGATGAGGTGTTCCGAACCGATGTTCGAAGCGAAGATAGAAGCACCGATAGCGATCCATGTCGCGTCCTTGCCTCCCAAGAAATAGTCTGCTGAATTGTCGTTTTTCTGACTAACGACCCAAATAACGATGCCGATCAGTGCGCAACAGAATACACCGATGACGATCCAGTCTAATAGTTGCATGTTTTCTGATTGTTATAAGTTATATTATTAATAATGTGTAATAGTCTTGTAGGCTTACTGCTTTACAACACCGAACTTGAAGATACAGTGAGAGTAGTATTTCTCACCCGGGTTCAGGAAAGCAGAGGGCCACTTGGGCTTGTTGGGAGTGTCGGGATACTTCTGTGTCTCCAGACAGATACCTGCGTGCTTCTGGTACTTGATGCCCTTCTTACCGGCAACCTTTCCTTCGAGGAAGTTACCTGAATAGACCTGGATGCCCGGCTCGTTGGTATAAACCTCGAGCATGATACCTGTTTTGGGAGAGTACAGACTGGCGGCCAGCTGCTTCTCGTTGCCCTTACCGTCGTGATAGGAGGCGAGACACCAGTTGTGGTCGAAACCGTTGGCGTTCTTGATAGCCTTGTAGTCGAAGTTATTTACGTTCTTACCCACTTCCACAGGCTCCATGAAGTCCATCGGAGTACCCTTCACCCAAGCGGTGTCACCGGTAGTCATATAGGTGTCGTCGGTCGGAGTGTAGTAGTAAGAGTTCACATGCAGGATGTGGTTCTCGATGGTCTCGTTAGGATCGCCATTGAGGTTGAAGTAAGAGTGGTTGGTCATGTTGATCACCGTCTTCTGGTCGGTTGTGGCGGTATAAGAGATGTCGATGCTGTTGTTACTGCGTACAATAAAGGTAACGTCAGCCTTCACGTTTCCAGGGAAGTTGTTGTCGCCATCGGGCGATTGCATGGTAAGCACCAGGGTAGAGTCGTTGGTCTGATTTGCATCATACACCTGATACTGCCATCCTGAAGGACCGCCGTGCAGACAGTGTCCGAAGTTGTTACGGGGCAGCTGGATGGTCTTACCGTCGATGGTAATCAAACCGTTCTTGATGCGGTTGGCATAACGACCGATAGATGCACCGAAGTCGCTCGGGGAGTTCACGGTGTCGGCATATTGGGCGATGTTGTCAAATCCCAAAACGACATCCTGAAGGTTGTTGTCCTTGTCGGGAACCATCAGTGAAACGATACGTCCACCGAAGTTGGTGATGCATACCTCCATGCCATTGTGGTTCTTCAAGGTGAAGAGCTTCACAGGCTTCTCGTTGATGGTGGTGTCAAAGGCTGCGGGATCCAGCCCGGATACAGTTAATTTAGACTCATTGCCTGAACAGGCAGAGAGCAGAATGGCTGCCATTCCAGCTCCCATCATCATTCTTTTTAAAGCTTTCATAATGTGATTGTTTAGAAATGAATTGAATTTGGGTGTAAAATTACACATAAATTCAATAGGTTGTATCTTTCATTAGTATGTTTTACAACATAAAATGTGTATCAAAGTGTATTTTTGACACTTTTTAACCACATCTTTTCTTTGGGGCAAAGAAACAACCCTTTTTCTTCCTCTTTTTCTTTGGCGCAAAGAAAAGAAACATTTCTCCCTCTTTTTCTTTGGCGCAAAGAAAAGAGGCAAAAGAAACATCCACCCCTTCCAAACCTTCCCCTATATGGGAAGGCTTAACCGCTCCTCCTCGTCGCTCGTTCATTAAGGTAAGCTCGCCCCATCAAAGGGGCGGCTTGAAAATCGGGCTTTGATGCCCGATTTTGTTTCTTTTTCGGCTTACGCCAGGTCGTTGGCGCCAATCACCACAGCCCATCAAGCCCATTAAGCCCATCAAGCCCATTAATTTATCGTAATAACGTAACCCCGTAATTACAAAACCTCAGTGGTATTCTCGCGCCACGGCGCCACCGCACCCCCGCGCCTTTGGCTTTCCCCCTTCCTCTTGGGGAGGGGGTTAGGGGGTGAGGCTCCTTCTCGCGCCTTTGGCTTTCCCCCTCCTTATGGAGGGGTTCTTCGCATAGCGAAGCGGCAAAGTCGAGCGAGGGGTGGCTCCCTTACTTCAATTTCTTCACCTTCTTTACCATCTTCTTGGCGGCCATGCCGTTGCAGGGAAGGAGGTACCATTTCACGGGCCATACAAGTGATTGTCCTGGCTCCAATGTGGCGTAGGCACCTTGACTCTCCAGCTCGATATAGGTCTTGCCGCGGTTCACATATACCTGGATCTCTGCCTCATCGGGAGCGGGCTGTGAGATGTCGAGGTCCTTGAATTTCTTCACCAGCAACAGACTACCATTTGTGTAAGCCAGCCAACCCTTACCATCGGCATTGATCTTACGGTTCGCATTGGTCTCGTCGGTCTGATACCATACAGCTCCGTCTTTCTTCTCGAACGTCATCAGTCCGGCAGGTGTAATTCCTTCCACAGGTGCATCGAAGAAGATCTGTCCTTCGTTGGCTACACGGGTGATTTCCCATGGGGCTACCTTCTTGGTCTGGTTGCTCTCGTTCTTGATGGAGTAGGTGACAACAATGGCCTTACGCTTTGCATCCACGGTGAACTCCTTACCGATGCGGAACCCCAGTCGGGAAGACACCTCGCTGGTAAGCACCAGCTTATCGTCCTTCAGCTCGGCCTTATAAGGGCGCTTGTCGTATTCCTGTACCGGTGGCCAGTTCCATTCTTTCTGCGGACTGGTCCAGAAGGTGCTGCCAAACTGCTCGGGTCTGTTCAACTGCGAGATAATCTCCTGATCCTTGTACTTGAACGAAAGGATCTTACCTCCAGTTGCTGCGTTGACCACCATTGACAGGTCGCCCACTTCGATGAGATACTTCGATTCTCCTAATTCCTTGATGTTCTGGTTGGCGGCAAGCAGGGTTGCGCATCCCATCCAGACGGTTGCCATAAGCAATGTGATCGTTCTTTTCATACGTTATTTTTGATAATGATTCGACATAGTTGATAATACTTCGACTGCCAGTGAATGACGTAAACGCTCTTAGAGAGAGGCGTTCTCACTACCGAAAATGCCATAATTGTTTGATAAAGTGTTGTATATCATTTACAATTCAACAAGACATAGAAGTTGTGATTCAGTAAATATAAATAGGGCGGATCGATTGATTCGCCCCACTTTTATTGAATAGAATGTTCAAACTTCTATGCTTCTAAATGCTTAGCAAAGCTTGCGTGCACCGTCGCCGATTACCACGTCGTAAACCTTCAGATCACGGTTGAACTTAGCACGGTACTTAGCACGGGCATCAGCAATGAACTTGTCATACAGTTCGTCCTTGACAAGGTTGATGGTGCAGCCGCCGAAGCCGCCACCCATGATACGACTACCTGTCACACCGTTCTCCTTGGCTACCTCGTTCAGGAAGTCGAGTTCCTCGCACGATACCTCATATTCCTTCGACAAGCCCTCGTGGGTCTCGTACATCTTCTTTCCAACGGTCTCGTAGTCGCCTGCCACCAGTGCGTCGCAAACAGCCAGCACACGGTCTTTCTCGCCCAATACGAAGTGTGCACGCTTGTAGTCCTCTTCGCCTACCTCAGCACGTACCTCATCGAGCTGCTCCCATGTACAGTCGCGCAACGTCTCGAACTTGCCTTCGGGATGCTTGGCAGCAATAGCCTTCACCACGTTCTCGCAAGAACGGCGACGGTCGTTATAGGGCGATCCGGCCAACTCATGCTTTACGCAAGAGTTCAGCAGCACGAGCTTGTAACCCTTCGGGTCGAAGGGGAAGTACTCGAACTCCCTGCTACGACAGTCGAGGCGCATCAGCTTACCAGCCTGTCCGAACACGCTTGCGAACTGGTCCATGATACCGCAGTTCACGCCGCAGTAGTTATGCTCGGTGGCCTGACCAGCCAATACCATGTCCCACTGACTCACCTTATTGTCGCCGAAGATATCGTTCAAGCCATAGGCGAAGCAGCTCTCCATAGCGGCAGAGGAAGACATTCCTGCTCCCAGAGGCACATCACCCGAGAAGGCGATGTTGAAACCCTTTACGGGAACACCTAACTTCTGCATCTCTTTGGCAATGCCGTAGATATAGCGTGCCCAGCTAGCTTTCGGACCCTTCGGGTCGCTGAGCTTGAAATCAACACGGTCCTTCAGATCGATAGCATAAGCCATCACGGTGTCTTCGGTGCCATTGGCACGCATCTCGGCCATAATACCGCAATCTACGGCACCTGGGAATACGAAACCACCGTTGTAGTCGGTATGCTCACCAATCAGGTTAATACGACCCGGTGACGAATAGACGTTACCGGTCAAACCATCGAAGTGCTTCACGAAGCGACTTCTTACATGATCAATTTTCATCATAAGCTTGTATCTTTTTAGAAGATTGTCGGAAAGGGGTTAGCGAACGACGCCGAACTTGTAGATCGTCTTCTGCTTGTACTGCTGTCCCGGACGGATAACAACAGAGGGGAAGTAAGGACGGTTCGGACTGTCGGGGAAGTGCTGTGCCTCAAAGCAAACGGCGCTGCGGCGTGGGAAGGTAGCACCATGCTGACCTTTCTGACCTGTTCCCCAGTTGTCGGAATAGAACTGCATGCCGGGCTCGGTGGTGTAAACCTCCATGGTTCGGCCGCTGTTGGGCTCTGTGATGCGGGCGGCAAAGCTCAGTTCACCTTCTTCCTTCTTGTTCAGTACGTAGCAGTGGTCATAGCCATTACCATTCTTGATCTGCTCGTTGTCGGCATCAATATCCTGTCCCACAGCCTTCGGCTTGCGGAAATCGAACGGTGTTCCCTCCACCTTGAGGATCTCACCCGTAGGAATACATGTATTGTCAACGGGGATGAAGAAGTCGGCATTGATCTCGCATATCAGGTCGTCAACGGTCGGTGTAGGATCGGCGATACCTGCTAATGAGAAATAACCGTGGTTGGTGAGGTTGATGATGGTCTTCTTGTTGGTGGTGGCCATGTAGCCGATAACCAATTCGTTATCGTCGCTGAATGAATAAACCACGGTGACCTTCATCTCTCCGGTGAAACCTTCCTCAAGATAAGGAGATACATAGTTCAGTACAAGGGTGTTGTCGCTCATCTGGAACGCATCCCATACCTGGGCGTGGAAGCCAGCAGGACCGCCGTGAAGGGCGTTGGGGGCATTGTTGATGGCCAGGTTGTACTCTTTCCCGTTGAGTGTGAACTTACCGTCCTTGATGCGGTTGCCGTAACGGCCGATAAGGGTGGAGCGGTAAGGCTCGGGGGTGTTAATGATGTCCTTGATGTTGTCGTAACCCTGAATGACGTTGGCCACATTCCCGTTCTTGTCGGGCACCATGATGGCAACAACTGCGCCTCCGTAATTCGTGATGGCTACTTCATACCCCTGACTGTTTTTCAGGATGTACAGATTCGTATTCTTTCCGTTTAACGTGGTCTGAAAATCTTCTTTTTTCAGGCCACACAAATTCTGCGTTTCGGTAGTGCTCATAATATCTAAGTTTTTAGTTTATAAACTTTACTTAGTTGCAAAGTAACGAAATAAAAACGAGAAAAGCAAACGAAACGCGATAAAATAATACAAAGTGAATGTTAAAAACACCTAATAGGTGAAATCTGTCAGTAAATCGGCCACCAGATAGCTGCTTCCGCCAACGAAGATAAAATCCTCTGGGTGGGCATCTGAAAGCGCTTGCTGGTAAGCGTCTTTGACGTTTGAGAAGGTCGTTCCTTCCAGCTGGTGAGCCTTGGCAATCTCCTGTACTTTGTGGACAGGAATGGCTCGGTGTGAGGAAGCCTGGGTGAAATAATACACAGCCTGCTTGGGAAGCAGCTGCATAACTGTGTTGATGTCTTTGTCATCGACCATGCCGAAGACAATGCGGAGGGTTTTACACGTCTGTGCCTTGATCTGCTCGGCGAGATACTGCCAGCCGCCTACGTTATGACCGGTGTCGCAGATGACCAGCGGACGGGTTTGCAGTGTTTGCCAACGACCGGTAAGACCCGTCAGCTCACATACGTGCGCCATACCTTTCTTAATAGCTTCCTCGGGGATGGTGAATACGTCTTTCAGACAGTTTACTGCGCACAGGATGGTTTGTTTGTTCTTCTGCTGATAGAGTCCTTTCAGCTCGAAATCGTAGTCGTGCGCCACCTCAAACGCCTCTGCCAAGTGGAGTGGGGCACTCTTTGCTGCGGCTTTCTTCTGGAATACGGGTAAGGTCTCGGGGGTGGTCTCGCCAATCACCACGGGCACGTTCTTCTTGATGATTCCTGCTTTCTCGCCAGCAATCTTTGCCAAGGTATTACCCAAGAACTGGGTGTGGTCGAAGCTGATGTTGGTGATGATGGAGAGCACGGGTGTGATGATGTTTGTGCAATCCAAACGACCGCCAAGGCCTACTTCAATCACCGCAATATCTACTTCTTGTTCGGCGAAGTATTTGAAGGCCATTGCAGTGGTAAGCTCAAAGAAGGAAGGGTGCAAAGGCTCAAAGAATGAACGCTCTTGTTCAACAAAGTCAACAACGTATTCTTTACTGATACACTGACCGTTAACACGGATTCGTTCACGGAAATCTACAAGATGGGGAGAGGTGTATAAACCAACCTTGTAGCCTGCCGATTGCAGGATGGCAGCAAGGGTATGGGAACAAGAACCCTTACCGTTTGTGCCTGCTACATGGATGGTCTTGAATTGACGATGCGGATGACCGAAGTGCTCGTCCAAGGCATGGGTGTTGCTCAGTCCTTCCTTGTAAGCACTCGCTCCCGTCTTCTCAAAGACAGGTGTGACGTGGAACAGGTATTCAACCGTTTCCTCGTAGGTCATCATCAACTGAAATAATTACGGAATTTCTCGAAAATACTCTTCTTGGTGTCAGTGTCACCTTTGAAGTGGTCGCTCTTCTGCATCTCCTCAAGAGCTTTCTTCTCGTCCTTGGAGAGCTCCTTGGGTACATAGATACTGATGTTCACGATGAGATCGCCCGTGTCGCGACCATAGCCCTGTACCTCACGTAAACCCTTGTCGCGCAAACGCAATGTCTTTCCTGGCTGCGTGCCCGGCTCTATCTTGATCTTCACCTTCGAGCCGTCAACCGTAGGAATCTCGGCCGTACCGCCTAAGGCAGCCGTAGGGAAGTCGAGCAACAGGTTGTAAATCAGGTTACTGCCGTCGCGTACGAAGGTGCTGTTGGGCTCTTCCTCGATGAATACCTGGATGTTACCAGGAATACCGTTGTGGATGGCTGCATTACCTTTGCCCGGTACGTTCACCACCATACCTTCTGCCACGCCTGCGGGAATCTTGATCTCCACCACTTCATCACCTTTCACGATACCGGTGCCGTGACACTCATGACACTTGTTCTTGATGACCTTACCTTCGCCTTGACAGGTAGGACAGACACTCTGTGTCTGCATCATGCCGAACAGACTTTGGGTGGTGCGTGTCACCACGCCGCTACCATGACAGGTTGGACAGGTCTCTGTACCGCTGCCATCTTCAGCACCCGTACCATGACAATGCGAACAAGTAACGTCTTTCCGTACCTTGAACTTCTTGGTGACACCCGTTGCCACCTCCTGAAGGGAGAGGCGAACCTTCAGACGAAGGTCGGAACCGCGGTGCTGTGCCGGCTGACGACTGCCGCCGCCGAACCCGCTGAAGCCGGAGAAACCGCCACGTCCGCCAAACACATCGCCAAACATGGAGAAGATGTCATCCATGGAGAATCCACCGCTGGAGAATCCGCCGAAGCCGCCCATGTTCGGACCGTCGAACCCGAACTGGTCGTACTGCTGACGTTTCTGCGGATCGTGGAGCACATCGTAGGCTTCTGCAGCCTCCTTGAACTTCTCTTCCGCCTCCTTACTGCCTGGATTCCTGTCTGGATGGTATTTGATGGCTATCTTGCGATAGGCTTTCTTGATGTCTTCCTCACTGGCGTTCTTGTCAACGCCCAGCACTTCGTAGTAGTCTCTCTTTGCCATTGAAACTTTGAACTTTGAACTTTTATTGTCCTACTGCCACTTTGGCATGGCGAATCACTTTGTCGTTCAGCATATAACCCGTCTGCACGCAGTCAATCACCATTCCTTTCTTATCGTCTCCCATACCAGGAACCATGGCGATGGCCTCGTGGTAGTCAACATCGAACGGCTTATCCTCGGTCTCGATCTTCTTCACGCCCAGACCTTCCAAGGTCTTGACAAACTTATGGAAGATCAGCTCCATACCTTGCTTGATGGCTTCCGGATCTTCGGTTGTATCAGCCAAAGCACGTTCGAAATCGTCAAGCACGGGCAGGATGGCAGTGATGGTCTTCTCGCCGCCATTGAGAATCAGCTCAGCCTTCTCCTTGATGGTACGTTTGCGGTAGTTCTCGAACTCGGCACGAGCACGCAGGTATTGGTCTTTGAGCTGTTCAATCTCTTTCTCGGCTTTTTCTAAGGGAGAAAGCTCGGGTTCGCTGGAACTACTGGTTTCGCTAGTATCGCTAGTATCACTAGAATCACTAGAACTACTAGCATCACTAGTTTCACTAGCTTCGTTCGTTTCGTTGGTTTCGTTAGTCTCGCTAACGTCCTCGTTTATTTCTTCTTCTTCGATGTTAATATCTTTTGCCATAATAACAATGTTTTATATTCCTGCTAACAAAGCAGCAAATATCATGCCAAATCTTCTGTCTCAATGGGGTTAACTGTAAAGCTTTGCTTTCTGCTCCTTGATGGCCGAATCGTAGATATAGTCATCGTAGGTCATCAGCTTGTCGATGGTGCCCTTCGGTGTGAGCTCGATGATGCGGTCGGCCACGGTATTGATAAACTCATGGTCGTGCGAAGCAAAGAGAATATTACCCTTGAACTGGACGAGGTTGTTGTTAAACGCCTGGATGGATTCGAGATCGAGGTGGTTGGTGGGTGTATCGAGAATCAGACAGTTGGCGTTCTTCAGCTGCATACGGGCAATCATACAACGCATCTTCTCACCTCCTGAGAGCACATTCACCTTCTTCTCTACCTCTTCCTGCTTGAAGAGCATACGACCTAAATATCCCTTCATGGTTACCTCATTACCCACGCCGTATTGTGACAGCCAGTCAACAAGGTTCAGGTCGCTCTTGAAGAACTCGGTATTGTCGAGCGGCAGGTAAGCTGTTGTGATGGTCACACCCCACTTAAAGGTACCGCCATCGGCCTCGCGGTTACCGTTGATGATCTCGAAGAGGGCAGTCATGGCCTTCGGGTTATGTGAGAGGAACACGGTTTTCTGTCCTTTCTCGATGTTGAACGATACGTTGTCGAAGAGTACGGTACCGTCGGTATCCACAGCCTTCAGTCCTTCCACCTCAAGAATCTGGTTACCCGGCTCGCGGTCCATCTGGAAGATGATGCCCGGGTATTTTCTGCTTGACGGACGGATTTCCTCAACGTTCAGCTTCTCGAGCATCTTCTTGCGTGAGGTGGTCTGCTTGGATTTGGCCACGTTGGCCGAGAAACGACGGATGAACTCCTCCAGCTGCTTACGTTTCTCCTCAGCCTTCAGTTTCTGGTTCTGTGCCTGACGGAGGGCCAGCTGCGAACTCTCGTACCAGAACGAATAGTTACCAGAGAATACGGTTACCTTACCGAAGTCGATATCCACCGTCTGGGTGGATACAGCATCCAGGAAGTGACGGTCGTGAGACACCACGAGCACACACTGCTCCAGACTGCTCAGGTACTCCTCCAACCACTGCACGGTGTCGAGGTCAAGGTCGTTCGTGGGCTCATCGAGCAACAGGTTATCAGGATGTCCGAACAAAGCCTTGGCAAGCATCACGCGCACCTTCTCGTTGTTCGACAGTTCTGCCATCGTCTTGTAGTGCTGCTCCTCTTTCACGCCGAGGTTCTGCAACAGCTGGGCAGCCTCGCTCTCAGCCTCCCATCCGTTCATCTCAGCGAACTTCAGTTCCAGGTCGGCTGCCAGGTTACCGTCTTCTTCCGTCATCTCCTCCTTGGCATAGAGAGCCTCACGCTCCTTCATGTTCTGCCACAGGGGCTGGTGGCCCATCAGTACGGTATCCATCACGGTGAAGGCATCAAACTTGAAGTGGTCCTGATCGAGCACGGAGAGACGTTCTCCTGCACCGAGCTCCACAGAACCTTTGTTCGGCTCCAGCTCTCCACTGATAGCTTTCAGCAGGGTTGACTTACCCGCTCCGTTGGCACCGATGATGCCATAAATATTTCCGCTGGTGAACTTGATGTTCACATCTTTGTACAATACGCGTTTGCCGAATTGAATGGCAATGTTAGTCAGTGTTATCATCTTTCTTACCTTAATATATATACTAATACTTATTTCTTTTTCTTGATGTAGTGCTTGATGGCGAAATAGGCAATCGCTACGAGTACCAGTGCGATGATGGTCCATTTGATATAGTCGCCATACTCCATAATCTTGTCGTTGAGCTGACTCTCTGGTACGATAGCATGCAGGTACCATCCAAGCGCAGCGAGAATGCAGTTCCATACACCAGCTCCAAGGGTGGTGTAGAGCAGGAACCACATGTACGGCATCTTGGCCAGTCCTGCGGGAATGGAAATCAGGTGACGAATACCAGGAATGAGTCGTCCGGTAATCGTAGCCACCATACCATGGTCGTAGAAGTATTTCTCACTCTTCTCCACCTTCTGCTGGTTCAACAGACACAGATGACCCAGCTTACTGTTCGCAAACTTATATACCACGGGACGGCCCACGAAATAAGCCACCACATAGTTGATGGTGGCACCAAGGTCGGCCCCGAGTGTGGAGAAGAGGATGACCAGCCAGATATTCATGTTGCCGCCGGCTGCATGGTAGGCTGCCGGACTGACCACCAGTTCTGACGGTACTGGTATCACGGTACTCTCAAGCATCATCAGGAAAAACACAGTCCCGTAGTTGAGGTTACCGAGCAGGGATGTTATCCAGTTCATATTACGTATTTATTCTTTATCTGTTCTTTTGTCGCCAGGAAGGAAATTACTGAAGAGATCATTCATTCCCTTGGGGTCGAACATCGACCCTTTCTTCATATACTTCTCGAAAGCATCAAAGTCTTCCTGCTGTAAGGCGCAGTAGGCCAGCATGGCATATTCCTTTGACTGCATCGCTTCATCATCGGTTATCTTAATGGATTCGAGGAAACATTTCTTTGCCTCGTCCAAGCGGTCGGCCTGCAAGAAGATAAAGCCTTTGATGAACAGCACTTCATCCTTATAGTCGTTTTCTGAGATCTGTTCAACCTTTTCCAGATGCTTGAACGCTTCATCGAATCTGTCGAGCTCGCACAGGCAAAGGGCCTGATGAAACTCACTGCCCGAATCGAGAGGAAGCTGTTGACTATATCGTTCGAAATAGTGCAGTGCCTCTTCAATGTTACCAAGGGAGTAAAGCGCACTCGCCTTATTGTAAGTGGCCTCGCAGTCATCTGGGTTGATGGCCAAGGCATATTCGCTGCTGGTAATACTATCCTCTATCTCCCCGTTCTTCAACTGCGCATAAGCCAAGAGGTTCCAGTAGGCAATGGCGTAGGGGTCGCGGTCAATCAGCTGGTTGATGATCTTCTTGGCCTCTTCCGCCTTTCCTGCTGATATCAGGAGGTTGGCCTTCAGTTCCAGAAACTCCTCCTCATCCCGGTCATCCACATAGTCGAGCCATTTCCAGGCCAGGTCGGGCAGACCGAGGTCGAGTAACAGCCATGCTGTATCCATGGCATAATCCTCCATGTATTCCTCGTCCTTACGTTCCTGATACCAATCTTCCAAATATTGGTTGGCCTCCTCTTCCTTACCTTCGAAGATCATGATCTCCGCAATGATATGACTATATTCGGGATCCTCTTTGTCTTTGATCTGATCGGCCAGTTTCCAGGCTTCTTCCACCTGTCCTTGTGTCAGAACCATCCTGATTCTACCCGTCATCAACGACAAGGCGTCAGGGTAGAGCTTCATGGCCTTCTCAAAGATTTCCGAAGCCTTCTCCGTCTGTCCTATCTGATGGTAATACAAGATGATATCAGCATAGTCGTATGAGCTGGCAATGAACGGTACACCGTCAGCTTCACACTGCTTGAATTCTTCCAGTATTTGCTTGAACGCTTTGGTGCTAAAATAGTTGTCGTATGTCATTTGCCCTTTGCCCAAGTATCCTTTAATCCTACTGTTTTGTTGAACACCGGACAACCGTCGGTACTATCGGGGTCGGCCATGAAATAACCGATGCGCTGGAACTGCAGATACTGTCCCGGCTTCATGGTGGCGGCAAACGGTTCGATGTAGCAGTTGCTGATGACATGGAGTGAGTCGGGGTTGATGATCTGGCGCATGGCCGTAACAGCATCACACTGCTGCTGTTCACGGATAGCTGCCATCTCGTCGCGCGGATTCTCCACCTTCCACAAACGATCGTAGAGGCGTACCTCAGCCTTGACGGCATGCAGACAGCTCACCCAGTGGAGAGTCTTACCCTTGATCTTACGATTAGAGCCAGGCATTCCGCTCTTCGACTCGGGATCGTAGGTACAGTAGATTGTGGTGACGTTACCCTCGGCATCAGTATCGAAAGGATGCTCCTCGTCGCACTTGATGATATAGGCGTTCTTCAAACGTACTTCCTTACCCGGTGCCAGACGCATGAACTTCTTCTCGGCCACAGCCTGGAAGTCATCACGCTCAATCCACAGCTCCCTGCTGAACTCAACGGTATGGGTACCGTCTTCCTCGCATTCGGGATTGTTCACGGCGGTGAGCTGCTCCACCTGACCTTCAGGATAGTTGGTGAGCACCACCTTCACGGGATCGAGCACAGCGGAAACACGGATGGCACGACTGTTCAGATCATCACGTACCGCACTCTCCAGCAACTGGATCTCGTTGAGGGCGTCGTAGGTGGTATAACCAATCTTATCTATGAACTTGATGATGCTCTCGGGTGAGTAACCACGACGACGGAAACCACAAACGGTTGGCATGCGGGGATCGTCCCAGCCGTTCACGAGGTGTTCGTTCACGAGTGCCAGCAGGTTACGCTTCGACATCAGTGTGTAGCTGAGGTTCAGCTTGTTGAACTCGGTTTGGCGTGGGCCCTGATAAGAATCTAAATTATCTAGTTTTGCTAGTTTCCCTAGTTTTTCCAGTTTTTCAGGATCAATAGCGGCAAGCCATTCCTTCATCCATCCCACGAACAGATCATACAAGGGGCGGTGCTCCACGAACTCCAGTGTACAGAGTGAATGGGTAACCCCTTCAAGATAGTCGCACTGACCGTGGGTGAAGTCGTACATGGGATAGGCGTTCCACTTGTTACCGGTCTTCACATGGGGGATGTTCAGCACACGGTAGATGAGCGGGTCGCGGAACAGCATGTTGGGGTGGGCCATGTCGATCTTGGCACGCAGTACCAAGGTTCCGGGCTGGCACTCACCGCTGTTCATGTATTCAAACAGACGGAGGTTCTCTTCCACAGGACGGTCACGGTAAGGACTGTTCGTGCCGGGGGAGGTGGTGGTTCCCTTTTGCTGGGCAATCACTTCTGCACTCTGCTCATCCACGTAAGCCCTTCCTTGCTTGATGAGCCATACGGCAAAGTCCCAGAGCTCCTGGAAATAGTCGCTGGCATAATACACATTCGCCCACTTGAACCCCATCCACTGGATGTCTCGCTCAATACTCTCAATATACTCGGTGTCCTCCTTCTGGGGATTGGTATCGTCGAAACGCAGGTTACAGATACCGCCGTATTGCTTGGCAATGCCGAAGTCGAGGGCAATAGCCTTGGCATGACCGATGTGCAGATAACCGTTGGGCTCCGGCGGGAAACGTGTCTGAATCCTCTTTCCGTTCTTGCCTTCTGCCAAGTCATCTACCACTATCTGTTCCACGAAGTTCAGACTCTTCCTGACCTCGTTATTATTCTCTTTGATCTCTGTCATATACTTGATGGTGTAATTTTGCCCGCAAAGGTACGCATAAGTGAGCGAAAAACCAAAAGTTTTTGGATTTTTCCGAACGAGAGTACTTTCAGCGAAGCTAAAGGTACAACAAATCTACGAGAAAACGGACAAACCCCTGATGATTTTGCGAAATTTGCGTTAATCTTAAAAAAAATATGTTATGAAACATACTAAATAATTTGTGGGGTAGGTAAAAATCCCGTACCTTTGCCGCCGTTATCCTGAATACAATCTTTTTACCTTAAAAAAAGCTAATACCTATTTGAGATAGATGCCTGCCTCTGCGAAGAGCCAGGCATTCTTGTTTTTATCGGGTGTGAAATCCTAATATTTCTCAAAAGATGGCACAAAATATGGGATAATCGTGTAGATTTAGTAATTTTGCAAAATATATCGAAATTAAAACATAACGTATGAAAAGAACTTTTCTAACAATCATGATTACTTGTGCCGTTAACGTAGTGTGGGCACAGCTGCGTAAACCTGCCATTCCTCGTGACGAAAAACTGGAGGCGAAAGTCGAGAAAACACTGTCTAAGATGTCGCTCGATGAGAAAATCGGACAGATGCTGGAACTGAACCTGGATGTCATGGGAAAGATGTCCGTAGAGAATGCGAAGGTTGACCGTGACAAGGTGCGTTCGGTGCTTCAACAGTATGGTAGATCTTCTAAGGAAATTGATGACTTACTGAAGATGACCGATGAGCAAATCATTGAACGACTGGGTAGTTTTCCTGTGGATATCTACAAGGGGGAGACCAAACGGGTGTGGAAACTCAATGAGAACATGCTCGACACACTTATCTCCAAATGGAAGGTGGGCTCTATCCTCAACGCGCCGGGAACTCGGGCACCAAGTGTGGAGCAATGGCAGAAGTGGATAGGTGTTATTCAGGAGAAATCCATGAAGTACCTTGGTATTCCCGATATCTACGGTCTTGACCATAACCACGGTGTGACCTATACACAGGGTGGAACGCTTTTCCCGCAGCCTATCAATATCGGTGCGACATTCAATACAGAACTGGCCAAGACAGGTGCTGAAATCACCGCTTACGAGAGTCGTGCAGGAAACTGTCCGTGGGTGTATAATCCCGTGGTTGACCTGAGTCGTGATCCGCGTTGGCCGCGTGTCTGGGAGAGCTTCGGTGAGGACGCTATTGTCAATGCACGGATGGTGGAAGCCGAGATTAAGGGTTATCAGGGCGATGACCCCAACCATATCGACAAGTATCATGTGGGAACCAGTACGAAGCATTATTTCGCCTACGGTGCTCCTTGGTCGGGCAAGGACCGTACACCTGCTTATCTCTCACCGCAGATGATTCGTGAGAAATACTTCGAGCCGTTCAAGGCTGCAGCTCTTGCGGGAACTCTGACGATGATGGTGAACTCTGGTTCGGTGAACGGTGTACCCGTTCATGCCAGCTATGAGTATCTTACCAAGTGGTTGAAGGAGGACCTTCAGTGGGATGGTTTCCTCGTTACCGACTGGGCTGATATCAACAACCTGTTCTCACGTGAACATGTGGCTAAGGATAAGAAGGATGCTATCCGTATGGCCATTAACGCAGGTATCGATATGTCGATGGACCCCTACAGCGTGGAGTTCTGTGTTCTGTTAAAGGAACTGGTTAACGAGGGTAAGGTGCCGATGAGTCGTATTGATGATGCAGTGCGCCGTATTCTCCGAGCAAAGTATCGCCTTGGACTCTTTGAGAAACCAACTACTGGCGGTAAGGGGTATGAGAAGTTCGGTTCGCAGGAGCATGCCGACAAGGCCTTGCTGGCTGCAGAGGAATCGATGGTGCTGCTGAAGAACAAAGACAATATCCTGCCACTGAAAACTAATAGCCAACAGCCAACAGCCAAGATTCTCTTGACTGGTCCCAATGCCAACCAGATGCGCTGTCTGCATGGCGGTTGGAGTTACACCTGGCAGGGTTCGAAGGCTGAAGATCTTTCAGAGAAATACAATACGATCTATGAGGCGCTTTGTAACAAGTTCGGTAAGGAAAACATCATCCTTGAACAAGGTGTTACCTACAATGAAAACGGCGCTTATTACGATGAGCTTGAACCGCAGATTGACAAGGCTGTAACTGCAGCGGCTCAGGCAGATGTCATCATTGCTGCAATAGGCGAGAACTCTTATACCGAGACACCGGGTAACCTTTCCGACCTGTGGCTCTCTGAGAACCAGCGCAACCTGGTGAAAGAGCTGGCCAAGACGGGTAAGCCCATCGTTCTTGTACTTAACGAGGGACGTCCCCGACTACTCTCTGATATTGAGCCGTTGGCAGCAGCTGTAGTGGATATATTCATCCCTGGTAATTACGGTGGTGACGCTTTGGCTAATTTGTTAGCCGGTGATGCGAATTTCTCAGGTAAGATGCCATACACCTATCCTCGTGAAATCAACTCACTGAACACCTATGATTATAAGGTGAGTGAGGAGGTGGGAACGATGGCCGGAGCCTATAACTACGATGCAAAGGTATCCCTGATGTGGCCCTTCGGCTATGGCTTGAGTTATACTACTTTCGAGTATTCGAACCTGCGTGTGGATAAGTCTTCTTTTACAGCCGACGATGTGCTTACAGTCTCTGTGGATGTAAAGAATACAGGCAATAGGGTAGGAAAGGAAGCCGTACTGCTTTACACGAGCGATTTGATTGCTTCTATTGTTCCTGATAACAAGCGGTTACGCGATTTTACGAAAGTAGAACTGCAACCTGGCGAGACCCAAACAGTTACTTTTAAGCTTCCTGCCAAGAGCATGGCGTTTGTAGGAGCTGACGGTCGTTGGACCTTAGAAGAAGGTGATTTCCTTCTGAAAGTCAGCGGGTTATCTGTCCCCGTGGTGTGTACCCAGACAAAGGTTTGGGATACCCCGAATATCTAACTTCTTTTCGAACCGCCTCGGTGAAGGTCGCTTCATCCGGCCCCATCCATACTACCTTCTCTCTCGTAGAGAGAAGTACGTATGGGGGCCTTGAAGCCTTCACCTCGGCGACGATTTAGCGGAGGAATTGTTTGAGAATAGTTTGAGAATAGTTTGACGCAATCAAACTCCTTGAATTGTTGCGTCAAACTCGATGAATTGTTGCGTCAAACTTGTCATTCTATAAAAATAGTTAGCTTGTTTCTTGCAATTCGTCATTTTATGTTGTACCTTTGCATGCAATTCTACGAAGGTGTTATGAAAAGAATATTATTATCATTGTTTTTCTTGCTGACTTGTATGGGCGCAGCGACTTTTGCTGGAACTCCAGATACTAATGGACAAGGACAACAGCAGACGTTGACGGTGTTCGAGAATGCTGATCACATTTCCGAATATGTACCTGTTTCTGGATATTACGCAGATTGGTATCAGAAGTGCGAGATGATCTATCCCGCTGATTATCTCCAAGATATGGTAAATTCCAACATAACGCAGATGGGCTTCCATACCAGTGCAAAAACCAAAAAAGACTGGACAGCCACCTTTAAAGTCTATATAAAGGCAGTTGCTCAAAGTTCTTTCCCCTCAGAAAACTTGGCATTTACCAACTTCACTGACAATGATCTTGTTTATACAGGTAAACTCAGCGCCACGGGTGATATGATGTCGGTCGTGTTCGACAGCCCCTTCTACTATCAGGGTGGTAATCTGCTCGTGTGTTTCCATCTGACCGAACCAGGGAACTACTCTAGGGGATATTTCTGGTGTAAGAAGGATATGAGTAGAGCCTGCATATATGGCAGGGTAAAAGCTGAAAATGACAAATCCTTGGATGATGTAACGCCCTCCTGTGTGGATTTCTTGCCCAAGGTAACGTTCTATTATACTCCAGCACAACAAGTACTTGTTGCTCCTGAGGCCATCAATGTCACCTGTGAAACCCTGAACAGCGCCAAAATAGAGTGGCAATCGGGTGCCAGTGCATGGCAGATTTACGTCAAAGATGTCGAAGAGAACAAAGAGTATCTGATCAATACCTCATACAAACCCTATACTATCACCAAGTTGGATGACGGTCATTCGTTGAAGACAGATCATTTTTATGAGATAAAGGTGCGGGCAGTGAATGGCGACAAGGTGAGCGATTGGAGTAATACGTTTGGCTTTCGAACGCTGTACTGTACTCCGGATCAAGAAGTCAGTATCCGCTATGAACTGAAATACATAGGTCCAAGCAGATATTATCCCGGTTGGAAAGGGAATGCCATTATTGTTAAGGATGCAATAACGGGAGTCCAACTCGCTGAATGGAAAAACGACAATGATTGGGAAACCAGTGGAACATTGCGAGTTTGCTTAGGGCGTAAAATATGTTTTGAATGGAAAGAAAGCGATGATGTCAATTACCCCCCTGAGGACTGTTCTTATAAGGTTTATGATCATTATGGAGAGGAAATCTTCTCGGGAAAGGGTAATTCAGTGTTTCCTATCAACTATACCGTTTTCAGTGGTATCATAGCACCTGTTGATCTGACCGTTTCAAACATTGGAACCAATAGTGCGACGATAGGTTGGACCGAGAGAGGCGATGAAGAAGTAAAACGGTGGCAGCTATGTATCTCTGATGTTGAGGATAACCTGATTACTGTTGATAGCAATCCTTTCACCTTGACAGGTTTGGATGTTGACACAAACTATTGGGTGATGGTACGCACCTACAAAGATGATGACAACAAGAGTGAATGGTCCGAGCCCATCACCTTCACCACAGCAGAGATCTGCCCCAACCCCATAAACCTAAAGAGCGAACCAGGATTGACCGAAGCCACGTTGAGTTGGGAGGGAACGCTCGGTATCGATAGCTATGTATTGCAATACAATGCTTGGTGGAAGTGGAGTGATGACATTAATCCAGCGAATAGTAAAACGACTTATACCTTCGACCTGCATCCCTTCAAGGGCACGGGTTCTATTGCCATCCGTCACTATAACGTGCCAGATCATTCTTGGCTGCATATTGATAATATCGAGGTAACCAATGCAGAAGGAGAAAGGGTCTATTTTGAAGACTTTGAGAATAGTCGGGGGCGTATACCTGCACAATTATCATCCATTGACCATGATGGTGATGGCTATGGATGGGAGGTGCTAAGTAATAAACCAGAAGATCTGTGGTTTCCTTATGATAACAATGGCGTATATGGCATATCTTCAACCTCTTGGAAAAAAGACGGAAGAGGATTGCATCCAGACGATTGGCTGATCATCTCCGATGTGGAGCTCGGGGGTACCTTTAGCTTCATGGGTCTTGCACAGAGAATTGATGAAACTGATAATTTCGCTGTATATGTGATGGCTGATGATTACGTTAAAGAGGTACCCATCAGCAACAGTAATTCCTACTATATTCCCCGACTGCTCAATAATGTTCCCTATTCATGGCAGATAAAGAGTGTCAGGGGGACGGAAGAAAGTCGTTGGGCCTCTGCATTGTTCGAGACTCCGTACGATCCCTACGCCATTGCAACTGGTATTCAGACAATTGACAATGGAAAATTGACAAAGTATAATTACACTGACAAGTGGTACACCATCGAGGGGCAGAAGTTGAGCGTTAAGCCCATGAAGAAGGGAGTGTATATTTACAACGGCAAGCGCGTTGTTATAAGGTGAATTGATAGGCAGATGATAAAGGAATATACCATCAGGGTGCGACCGCATCAGGCGGTGAACGAGGCCACCATTAAGGACTACCTGGCTCACGAGGAAGGTCTTGAGATGAAATCAATGACGCACGTCAGAGTACTGAAACGCAGTATTGATGCGCGTCAGCGTATCATCTTCGTGAACCTCAAGGTACGGGTGTATATCAACGAGGAACCGACGGATGATGAATACGTGAAGACAGAATACCGTGACGTATCATCTGCTCCACAAGTCATCGTGGTGGGTGCCGGACCTGGTGGTTTGTTTGCCGCCTTGCGCTTAATCGAACTAGGTCTGAAGCCCGTGGTTTTGGAACGGGGAAAAGATGTGCATGAGAGGAAAAAGGACTTGGCCCTGATTGCCCGCACCCAACAGGTGGATGAGGAGAGCAACTACTGCTTCGGCGAGGGAGGTGCTGGTGCCTACAGTGACGGAAAACTCTATACCCGCAGTAAGAAGCGGGGTAGCGTGGAGAAGATCCTCAATGTGTTCTGTCAGCATGGAGCCAGTACGAATATCCTTGCCGATGCACATCCTCATATCGGTACGGATAAACTGCCCCGTGTGATTGAGAATATGCGGAACACCATTCTGCAATGTGGCGGTGAGGTGCATTTCCAGACCAAGATGGTCTCCTTCCTGTTGCGCAAACTGTTCACCCAGTCAGGTACCCCGTCGTATGACGACGGGACACTCAACGAGGTGGCAGGCGTGAAAGCCATTGAAACCACTTCAAATGGCGAACACATTGAACGTGAGTACCATGGTCCTGTCATCCTGGCTACTGGTCATTCAGCCCGTGATGTTTATCGTTATCTTGCAGACGCAGGCATCTTTTTGGAAGCTAAGGCGCTGGCTGTAGGTGTTCGTCTGGAACATCCCGCCCAGTTAATTGATCAGATACAGTATCATAACAAGGAGGGTAGGGGCGACTATCTTCCTGCAGCGGAATACAATTTCGTGACACAGGTGGAGGGTCGCGGCGTGTATAGCTTCTGTATGTGTCCTGGCGGCTTTGTCATACCAGCCGCTACAGGACCGGAACAGATTGTGGTAAACGGAATGAGTCCTGCCAACCGTGGTACACGATGGAGCAACAGCGGTATGGTGGTGGAACTGCGTCCAGAGGATGTGGATGGTGAAGGACCGTTGAAGATGATGCGCTTCCAGGAGGAACTGGAGCGTGTGTGCTGGCAACAGGGAAACAGGAAGCAGACCGCTCCGGCACAACGCATGGCAGATTTCGTGAACGGTAAGCTCAGTGCCGACCTACCCGAGAGTAGCTACGCACCCGGCTTAATTGCCAGTCCGCTGCATTTCTGGATGCCCGAGATGATTGCCACCCGACTGCGTCAGGGGTTCCGTAAATTCGGTGCGATGAGTCATGGATTTCTGACCAACAATGCCACGGTGATTGCTGTGGAGACACGTACTTCATCACCTGTCCGCATCTTGCGTGACAAGGATACGTTGGAGCATATCAACATAAAAGGTTTGTTCCCTTGCGGGGAAGGAGCCGGCTATGCAGGAGGTATTGTTTCTGCCGGTGTAGATGGTGAACGCTGTGCCGAGCAGGTAGCACGACTGTTAGGCGTGCTCTGATCAGCGTTGTTGGTTATTTCTTGAGTTCTTCCCGCAGGAATCGCGGTGTAAAGCCCTTCTTGCTCTTCGCCACCTCCTCAGGTGTTCCCGTGGTGAGGATTGTTCCTCCCTTACGTCCACCTTCTGGTCCCATATCAATGATATAGTCGGCTAATTTAATCACATCGAAGTTGTGCTCGATGATGATGACAGTGTTCCCGCGGTCAACCAACTGCTGAAGCACATTCATCAGAATGCGGATATCTTCGAAGTGCAGTCCTGTGGTTGGCTCATCAAGGATATAGAGCGTTTTACCCGTATCTTTTTTACTCAGTTCCGTGGCAAGCTTTACGCGCTGACTCTCACCGCCGGAGAGGGTGGTGGAAGGTTGTCCTAACTTGATATAACCCAGTCCTACATCCTGAATGGTCTTGATCTTCCTGAGTATATCTGGCACATTCTCAAAGAATTCCACTGCCTGGTTAATGGTCATATCAAGTACATCGGCAATGGATTTACCCTTGTATCTCACCTCTAAGGTCTCGCGATTATAACGCTTGCCGTGACATACCTCACAAGGTACATATACATCTGGCAGGAAGTTCATCTCGATGGTCTTGTACCCATTACCGCCACATGTCTCACAGCGTCCGCCTTTCACGTTGAATGAGAACCGTCCGGGTTTGTAGCCACGGATCTTTGCCTCGGGCAGATTGACGAAGAGAGAACGTATATCGCTGAACACTCCCGTATAAGTAGCAGGATTGGAGCGAGGGGTTCGTCCGATAGGTGTCTGATCCACATTCACCACCTTATCAATATGCTCCAGTCCTTCAATACTGTCGTACTTCATGGGTTTCTTCAGCGAGCGGTAGAAATGCTGACTGAGAATCGGCTGCAGCGTTTCGTTGATCAGGGTGGATTTTCCTGATCCGCTGACACCGGTCACCACGATGAGCGTTCCCAACGGGAACGACACATCCACATGCTTGAGGTTATTTCCTGCTGCCCCATGTAGGGTGATGACTTTACCGTTACCTTTCCTGCGCTTATCGGGCAGGGCTATTTCCTTTTGTCCGTTGAGGTATTGTGCCGTGAGCGTATCGGTCTTCATCATCTCTGCGGGTGTTCCTTGGAATACCACCTCACCACCTTTACGGCCAGCCTTAGGACCGATGTCCACGATATAGTCGGCGCTTCGCATCATATCCTTGTCGTGTTCCACCACGATCACCGTATTTCCGATGTCGCGCAGCTCCTTCAAGGAGGCAATTAGTCGTTCGTTGTCGCGCTGGTGCAGACCGATGCTCGGCTCATCGAGGATATAGAGCACGTTGACCAGCTGACTGCCGATCTGGGTGGCAAGACGGATGCGCTGACTCTCACCACCTGAGAGAGAAGCCGACTGGCGGTCGAGCGACAGGTAATCGAGTCCTACCTCCAACATGAAATCCAGTCGGGTACGAATCTCCTTGAGTATCTCCTCGGCAATCTTCTGCTGTTGAGGCTCCATGTGCTCCTCAACCTTTGAGAGCCACTCCTTCAGTTCGCTGATATCCATCTGCGCCAGTTCAGAGATGTTCTTATCCCAGATGCGGTAGGAGAGGGATTCGCGGTTCAGGCGCTGACCTTGACACTCTGGACACACTGCCGTTGCCAGGAACTGGTCAGCCCATTTCTGTCCGCTGGCACTGTCATCGTTCTCCATGATGCTGCGCAGGTATTTGATCACGCCGTTGAAAGCCACGAAGAAATCACTCGAGGTATGCACCAGGTCCTTACTGATGCGCACATCGGTCAGCGAACCGTAGAGCACCTCTTGCAGAGCTTCGTCGGGCAGTTCCTTGACGGGTGTCTTCAGGTTGCATTCATAGTTATGTAATATGGCGTCGATCTGCCAGAAGATCAGCTGATTCTTGTATTTCCCCAACGGAGCAATGGCTCCTTCATAAATAGAGAGCTTACGGTCGGGAATCACCTTGTCTATGTCAATCTCATTGATATAGCCCAGTCCTTTGCAATGTGGGCACGCTCCTTCAGGAGAGTTGAATGAGAACTTGTTCGGGGCAGGGTCGCCATACGAGATTCCCGTGGTGGGACACATCAGTCGTTTGGAGTAATACTTCACTTCGCCCGTTCCATCGTTCTGCGAAGCATTCGTCATGTCCATCACCATGATAATCCCTTCGCCCTGTTTCATGGCCAAAGAGACCGATTTCTTCAGTCGTTCTGTCCTGGAATCCTCGTCGGGCGAGTAGGGCGGCAGACTCATCTTGTCGATAACAACTTCGATATTGTGGTTCTTGTAACGGTCAACCTTCATGCCCCGCGTAATTTCCGTAATCACTCCGTCGATGCGGATATGCAGGTAGCCTTTCCGGCGCATGCTCTCGAAGAGCTCGCGGTAGTGACCTTTCCTATTGCGTACCAGTGGCGCCAGAAGGTAGATCTTCTTTTCGGCATAATCCTCTCTGATCATGCTGAGCACCTTCTCTTCGGTATATTTCACCATCTTCTCGCCCGTAGCATAGCTGTAGGCCGTGCCGGCACGGGCAAAGAGCAGACGGAGGAAGTCATAAACCTCGGTGGTCGTTCCTACCGTGGAACGTGGATTCTTATTGGTTGTCTTCTGTTCGATGCTGATCACAGGACTCAGTCCGGTTATCTTATCCACATCGGGTCGTTCCATTCCTCCCAGGAAGTTACGGGCATAGGCCGAGAAGGTCTCGATGTACCGCCGCTGTCCTTCGGCAAAGATCGTGTCGAAAGCCAATGACGACTTCCCCGATCCGCTCAGACCGGTGATTACCGTCAGACTGTTTCGGGGAATCTCCACATCCACATTCTTCAGGTTATGCACCCGGGCACCCCAGACATTGATTCTTTCGTCTTCTCTGTTCATCGTCATGGAAAAGCACGGGATTAGTAGTTGGCGTTACCTGCCCTGTCAATATAGCCACGAAGTAAGTTCACATCGCGCCTGATATTGTATTCAACACCATCGGCACCCTTGGCCTTGACCAGTACGAAATACACCCCATCCTTCACGGGCTTACCGTTGTAAGAGCCATCCCATTCACCGGCAGGATCGGTCCACTCATACAACTTCTGTCCCCAGCGGTTGAAGATATAGGCATGGAACTCAACCAGCGATTGATAAGACTTAGCCTTATAGGTGTCGTTGTGACCGTCGTTGTTGGGCGAGAAGGCGTTGGGCATCTCCAGCTTACTCTCGCTGACCGTTACCTTGATAGGTGTCTTGGTCATCCAGTATTCCTGTGTGCAGAACACGGTATCCGTTCCCTGCACGAAGGTGGCATACAACACGATCTCGTGTGTTCCGGCCTTCAAAAAGGTATAGGAAGTGTCCTCTTCATATCTCACCAGATAAGGCTCTTCTTCCCCTTCCAGCTTGAATCGCCACTCGTAATACGTAGAGTAGCCTCCTGTATTCTCAGCATTGGCTTTGAACTCAACCGTAAGAGGGGCAGGACCCGAGAAGAGTGTGCCGCTTTCCTCAGCACCGTTGTCTCTGATCACGGTGGCGGTAGGGTCGATGGTTGGCTTTGTCTGCGCCGACATTCCTAAGGTCATGCAAAGGGCGGCGGAGAGTGTGAATATTTGTTTTATTTTCATTTTTTCTTGGTTTATCGTGCAAAAATACGCAATAAAGTTGATTTAGCCATTCTTTTTTTGTATTTTTGCACAGGATTTTTAAATATAAAGAGATTATGCGACATTTTTTAAGATATGCTTTATTGCTTTTCCTGCTTCTGGGCGGGATGGAAGCCAGTGCTCAACAAGGCAAGACCTGGAAGGAGATGCACAAGGTAAAGAAGAAGGAAACCATCTACGGAATCGCCAAGGAATACGGCTTGACAGAGGAGGAACTGCGTAAGGCCAATCCGGAGATGCTTGATCCTAACTATAAACTCCGCAAGGGCGATTATATCTTCATTCCTTATCCTGCAGCCAAGCCTGCTGAGACTGTCCCTGTCAAGCAGGAAGACACCTCTGACATCAAGACACGGGCCATCCGTGTGGGTATCATGCTTCCGTTGCATGATGTGGATGGCGACGGTCGTCGCATGGTGGAGTTCTACCGCGGTATTCTCATGGCCTGCAACGACTTGAAGAAAGAGGGTATCTCTACCGATATCCGTGCCTGGAACGTGAACATCGATGCGGATATCCGTCAGACACTCCTGGAGAAAGGTGCCGAGCAGTGTGACATCATCTTCGGTCCGCTTTACACCAAGCAGATGGATTATATCTCACAGTTCGTGAAGACCTACGGCATCAAGCTGGTCATTCCGTTCTCCATTAACGGTAACCACGTGGCAAGTAATGAGAATATCTATCAGGTGTATCAGACTGCTGAGGAACTCAACCAGTCGGCTGTAGAAGCTTTCATGGATCGCTTCGGCGATCATAATGTCGTGTTGGTAGATTGCAACGACCCCAACAGTAACAAGGGCATTTTCACATCGGCAGTGCGAAAGCGCCTTGAAGAGAAGAAGCTCACTTATCATGTGACGAACCTCTCGAATTCCGATGACACCTTTGCACGTGCTTTCACCACTGATAAGCCGAACGTGGTGATTCTCAATACAGGTCGTTCCACCGAACTGACAACCGCCTTGGGTAAGTTGGATGCACTGACCAATGCCAATAAGAAAATCTCCGTATCGTTGTTCGGCTATAACGACTGGCTGTTGTACGAGAAGTATAACCTGGAGAGATTCTACAAGTACGACACTTACATCCCTACCTATTATTATTATAATGCTTCGACAGCAAGAACGCTGGAATTGGAGAATGCCTACCGCAAATGGTTTGGTGCGAGCATGATGAATGCTCTCCCGCGTTTTGCTCTCACCGGTTACGACCAGGCCACCTTCTTCCTGCGTGGTATGCATACCGTGGGTAAGGGCTTCTCAGGCAATATGCCTAACAAATATGCCGTGCAGACACAGTATAAGTTCGAGAAGGTGGGGAAGAACGGCGGCTCCAAGAACCGTCAGTTCATGCTTGTTCACTACAACAAGAACAAGTCTATCTCCTCTATCACCTTTTAAGTCATGAAGATGCGGAATCGTTCAATCCTTTGCATCATCAGTCTGCTCATGCTGTTCCCCCTGTCGTCGTTGGCGCAGGTAGGCGAACACAGGAACGATCTGGCTATAGGTGTCAACGGTGGCTACATGCTCAGTAATGTAGGCTTCGTACCGAAGGTGAACCAGACCTTCCATGGAGGCTACACGGGCGGTCTGTCGTTACGCTATGTCTGCGAGAAGTACTTCAACAGCATCTGCTCCATCTACGCGGAACTGAACTATGCGCAGATGGGATGGAAGGAGGATATTCTCGACAGGGAGGATCAACCCGTGATTAACGAAGAGACGCAACAGGCAGAATCCTTTAGTCGTACGCTGAACTATGTGCAGCTGCCTATCTTTGCCCGTCTGGGTTGGGGTAGGGAGCAGAAGGGCGTGCAGTTCTTCTTCCAGGCTGGTCCGCAGCTGGGTTATTACCTGAGTGACAAGGTGACGAAAAACTTCGAGCTTGACAAGCGTAACAGCTGGAAGCGTGCGAACGACGAGGTGCATCAGGACACGATGGCAGTGGAGAACAAACTCGACTACGGTATTGCTGCGGGCATCGGTATGGAATACTCGTTCCCGAAACTTGGTCATTTCATGCTCGAAGCCCGATACTACTACGGACTTGGTAACATCTACAAAGACACCAAGCGCGATTATTTCGGTAAGTCGAACAACAGTAGCATCATCGTGAAACTCACTTACCTCTTCGATCTCAAGAAAACAAAACAATCACTTAAATAATTACAACTATGTTTGAAGGTCAACCTAAAGGTCTTTATGCGTTGGCATTGGCCAACACTGGCGAACGTTTCGGCTATTATACCATGCTGGCCGTTTTCGCCCTGTTCCTGAGAGCTAACTATGGATTGTCGCCCGCTCTGGCTGGTACTATCTACAGTGCTTTCCTCATGTTAGTGTATTTCTTCCCACTCATTGGTGGTATCATGGCCGATAAATTCGGTTTTGGTAAGATGGTGACCACGGGTATCATCATCATGTTCTGCGGTTATCTGCTCCTGTCAGTACCCTTGGGCGGTGACAAGGTCGCTCTTGTCGTGATGCTGGCTGCTTTGCTGCTCATCGGCTTTGGTACAGGCCTCTTCAAGGGTAATCTCCAGGTGATGGTGGGCGATCTCTACAATGATTCGAAGTATGCCGGCAAACGTGATGCCGGCTTCTCCATCTTCTACATGGCCATCAATATCGGTGCCCTGTTTGCACCCACTGCTGCCATCAAGATCAAGGAGTATGCCGAGAACACCTTGGGTTATTCATCGAACGATGCATACCATTTCTCGTTTGCTGTAGCCTGTGCATCGCTGATTCTCTCGATAGCCATTTACTATATCTTCCGCTCTACCTTCCGTCACACAGAGGGAGGAGCCAAGAAGGCTGCTGCTGTAGATGCTGCGCCTGTTGAAGAGCTGTCAAAGGAAGAAACCAAGCAGCGAATCGTAGCCCTGTGTCTGGTGTTCGCCGTGGTCATCTTCTTCTGGATGGCCTTTCACCAGAACGGTCTGTCGCTTACGTACTTTGCCGATGAGTTTACGGCACAGTCGGCCGACGGCTTGCAAGCCATGTGCTTCAACGTGTGGAACCTGGTGGCAGTCATCTTCATCGTTTACGCGCTGTTCTCCCTGTTCCAGTCTAAGACATCCAAGGCCAAGATCATCTCAGCCATTGTAATCGTTGTAGCCATTGCCTTCCTGTGCCTACAGTATAATCCCGATGGTTCCATCTCAGTGTCTGCTCCTATCTTCCAGCAGTTCAATCCCTTCTATGTGGTAGCCCTCACCCCTGTGTCGATGGCCATCTTCAGTTCGCTGGCAGCGAAAGGAAAAGAACCTTCTGCACCCCGTAAGATTGCTTATGGTATGGTTGTAGCCGCTATCGCTTACGCCCTGATGGCATTCGCTTCGTATGGTCTCCCCCTTCCTCAGACAGAGATGGGAGCCGATGGTAATCCTGTGGCAGTGCATGTGGCCGACGTTACGCCCAACCTGCTCATCATGGTTTATCTGGTACTCACCTTTGGTGAGCTGTTGCTTTCACCCATGGGTATCTCATTCGTGTCGAAGGTTGCTCCTCCCAAGTACAAGGGTATGATGATGGGTGGCTGGTTTGTGGCCACAGCTATCGGTAACCAGCTCGTCGTCGTTGGCGGTCTGCTGTGGGGCGCCGTACCTCTCTGGGTATGCTGGAGCGTCTTCCTCGGCGTATGTCTTGTTGCCGCCATCTTCATGTTCGCCATGATGAAACGTTTGGAAAAAGTTGCGTAACAATCGCAGAACGATTGTTAATTGAAAATTGACAATTAACAATTAACATTGGGGATTCTTCCGTTCATACCATTTCTGGTGCTGATTCTACTCATCACGTGTTGCGTTGCCGTTTTCGGTAACGCAACATTGGATGGTGCCAGTCAGGTCTCCCTGCTGATAGCCTCTGCTGTGAGCGTATTGGTAGGCTATCTTTCGAAGCAGCTCGACTGGGAGAAGCTGGAAGAGGAAATTAGTGCGAAGATTTCCAGTTGTGCGCCTGCTATCATTATATTATTATTGATTGGTGCCATCGGTGGTACGTGGATGGTATCGGGCATTGTGCCCACCATGATCTACTATGGTATGCAGATCCTGCAGCCGGAGTGGTTCCTGGTGAGCAGCAGTCTGCTTTGCGCCTTGGTCAGCATGATGATCGGTTCCTCGTGGACTACCGTTGCCACCATCGGTGTGGCGTTGATGGGTATTGGTAAGGCGCATGGCTTTGCCGATGGTTGGATTGCCGGTTCCATTATTACGGGTGCCTATTTCGGTGATAAGCTGTCACCACTGTCAGATACCACCGTGTTGGCTTCCAGCGTTTCGGGCACACCGCTGTTCACCCATATCCGCTATATGCTCTATACCACCGTTCCCACGTTCTGTGTCTCCATACTCGTTTTCTTCGTGGCCGGACTTACCATGGACGTATCCGGAGGTGGTAATGTGATGGAGTTCATGGATGGCATACAACGTACGTTTGTCATCTCTCCGTGGCTGCTGCTGGTACCTGTTCTCACCGGCGTGATGATTGCCCGTCGATGGCCCTCCATGGTGGTCTTGTTCGTGGCCATCCTGCTGGCTGCAGTAGTAGCCGTACTGTTCCAGCCAGGTTTGGTGCATCAGGTGAACACCGATGCCAACGAAGGGTTCATCTCTGCCTATAGGGGTGTCATACAGGCTTGTTATGGCGATAACCAGATAGAAACAGGAGTGCCGATGCTCAACGAGCTCGTCCATACCAGTGGCATGGCTGGTATGATGCCAACCATCTGGCTGATCATCTGTGCCCAGACCTTTGGCGGTGCCGTGACAGCCACTGGTCAGCTCAAAGACCTCATGCGCCATGTGCTGCGCTTCGTGAAAGGTACTGCCTCGCTGGTTTCTTCCACCATCTGCACCTGCTTGTTCTGCAATGTTGCCATGGCCGACCAGTACCTGTCCATCATGCTCTCCAGTTCCATCTTCAAGGATACGTATAAGGAACGGGGGTATGAGTCACGACTGCTCAGTCGTACCTGCGAGGATGGGGCTACCGTCACCTCCGTACTCGTTCCGTGGAACACCTGCGGTCTCACGCAGAGCACCGTCTTGGGTGTATCCACCCTTACCTATCTCCCATACTGCTTCTTCAATATCCTATCTCCTTTCACCAGCATAATCGTTGCAGCAATAGGGTGGAAGATCAAGCGACTCACAAAGAATACGAGCCATGTCGTTCAATGAGAGGCATTGGTTACGACTGATGGTCGTGCGCTCATTGTGATGTTCACGTTTCATCAACAGGCGCCGTGGGTTGTCGGCGAGGTAGTGGAGCCAGTTGTCAAGCTGGCCTTCACGTAGCAACAAACGGTCGTTATAGCCACGGGCAAAGAGTAAGCCGTGGCGGCGGTCATCCTTGGGCCTTGGTTCTCCCCGTCCCGTCTGTTGCGACAGTGTCGCAACAAACTCAACCTCCCCAAGTATAATTCTTCGGTAGGCTTTGTTGCAGCCAGTCTTAAAGCCTTTGATCACCTGCCCCAAGTGTTGTTCCATCCTTTCCTTTACAAAAAGGATACCATGCAGGTGGTCGGGCATCATTTGTAGTGCTATCACTTCGATGGCAGGGTAGATGTCGTGAGTTGCCATCCAGCTTTTCACGACAGCTTCTCCTAACTCTGAGAGCACAATATGCGGAGCTTCCTCACCTGCCACAGCATCGCTGCGCCCAACAACTCTCCCAAAGAGCGGGCGTCGTCCTTCGGTAACCATCGTAATCATGTAAATCTGACGGCTCTGATAATCATGGCCTACGCAACGACGGTTCATGGAAGGTATCTTCTTACCGGCGAAGGCTTTCTGTTTTTCATAGGTTTCCTTGTCCATACTGCAAAGGTAATCATATTTTTCTTTCCACACAACATTGTATTCTGATAATTGCAGACAAATGTCAGTTTGTTTTTCTCATCACTTTTCTTCCCGTATATTTGTTCCATTTCAATTTAATCACTATATTTGCAACACTGCAAAACGGCTCATTCCAGAACGATGATTAACTTTTATGAATAATAATATGGATTTTGGTTAGCATTTTGTAACCCTTTCCCGTCAGTAATAGTGTATGGACAAAAGTCTAATAGAACAACTGTTCCGACAGCACTACGCTCAGATGCTCAGTATTGCCCGGTGTCTTCTCTACGATGAAGAGGAGTCGCGCGACGTTGTCAGTGAGGTATTTGCCTCACTTCTCAAGCCGAAAATGCAGACACCCAGCAATATCGAGGGCTATCTAATGACCAGTGTTCGTCATCGTTGTCTTGACCTGCTGGAGCACAAGGATGTTCATGCGCGTTTTGAACAGGCATACACGCATACATTTGATGACAAGACAACTACTGAAGAGGACGATGACCTGCTTGATGGTTTGATGACATTCATGAAGCGTGAACTGAAGCCACAGACACTACAGGTGTTTAAGATGCGACATATCGATGGTTTAAAATACCAAGAAATAGCCGACCGCATGGGGATCAGTCGTGTGATGGTCTATAAGCATCTGGCACAGGCAACGGAACAATTGAAAGGGTACATTTCAAGACAGAACAAGCTATGGAGATGAATGAGAAAACCAAGATGCTCCTGGAGGCGCAGGAGCATCCTGAACAGTTTACAGAAGAGGTACTATGCCAGATGCAGGACGACCCTGAAATCCGTGCGCTTATGGAGGCATCAGCACAGGGTAAACGTGCCTTGATGAAACAGAAGTGCGAAGAGAGCCAAGAAGCTATTGATGCAGCTTGGCAGGACTTTGATGCAAAGCACTTTACTAAGAGTTCAGAACAACAATCGCTCTTCTACCTTCACCTCTCACTTCAAAAAGCGGCTGCCTTTTTCATAGGTTTGCTATTCATTTCCGGACTAGCCATTGCAGCCGTACATTTAGTACGAAACCATGGAAATAAGTCAGCCATGGTCGAACCAAAATCCCCCCATGTTGAATCACAAATCTCTGAGAGGCATAAACAGCCTTCCGGTACAATCGTTTCCTTTTCTCCTGTTGTTTTCGACAATCTGCCATTAGACAGTATTCTATCCCAAATAGCCAAGCATTACAGCTACAATGTTTCTTTCTGCTCTGATAAGTCCAAATCCCTACGCCTGTTCTTCACATGGAATATGCAGGACTCCATTCAGACTGTTGTGGAAAAGCTGAATCTGTTTGAACAAATCCATATCACGCTCAATGAGCAAACAATAATTGTTGAGTAGCTATGAGAAAAAAAGTCCTGACCATTCTGCTACTCAGTCTATCAGTACTTCAAGCATCGGGCCAAAAGATAAGTCGCACTTATCAGAATCAGTCATTATCTGAGGTACTGAAAGATCTCAACGCAGCATCTCCTCGCTACGAAGTGAGTTTCATCTACAACGAACTTGAAGATTTTCGAGTAACCACAACGCTTCATCACAGTACCATACCCGATGCCGTACGACAAGTTGTTGGATTCTATCCCATGCGCATTATCGAAACAGACAGCGTGATTGTCGTGGAGTGTACGCATAAGACGGAATACCATCTGACGGGTAATATTATTGACGAAAAGAATCACCCTGTTGCTTATGCCAATATTGCCGTTCTCAATCCTACAGACAGCACCCTTCTTTGTGGGGGAATCTCCAATGAGAGCGGTGTATTTGTAATCCCCATTGATCAACTAGATGTCATCGTCCGCATCTCTTATGTCGGTTACCAGACCATTTACAAGCATTGCACGAGCACTAAACTGGGCACTATAAAGATGCTGCCAGAAACGCAAGTGCTGAAAGGTGTGATAGTGAAAGGGCAGACGCCTATTCTACACCGTGAAGCAGGTACAATCGTTTTTAACACTCGCCATATTCTGGGAGCCATCAATGCGACGGATTTATTACGTTACGCACCAGGCATACTACTAACTGACAATGACATCAAACTGTTCGGCACCAGTGGTATCATTTTCTGTATCAACGGTAAAGAGCAACGTATGAATCAAAATGAAATGCTGCAGATATTGAAGTCCTATCCTGCTAGTGACATTGAAAGGATAGAGATTATCCAAACTCCTGATGCCAAGTATTCTGCGGCAGGCAATGCTGGTGTCATCAACCTTGTTCTGAAGAAGAAAGACAACAATTATATTGGCGGTTCCATAGGCTATGCGCATACGCGTTACGAGGAACAAGGTAACGAGGCAAATGCCAATGTCATTTATATCAAAGACAAAGTTTCGACTTCTGTAAACGTATCAGGAACATGGAATAACAATCGTTACAAAGAGACAAACACCATAATGCTTGATAACAGAACACGAGATAATATTGACAACGGACATATCAAGAATGATAACTATTCAGCCCGTTGGCAGATAGATTACAACGCTTCCAATCGTCTTAACCTTGGCGCATATGCAATGGTAAGTGAAGGCAATCGTAATTTGGATGTGAACGGTGAATATATCTATAGCATCGAGGATAATCTGAGCTCTAATGTCGTCAATACTGAAACTCGTCGCTCGGAGGACACAAAGACCTATGCTCTGAATGCGAATGCCTCTCATAAACTGAATGATAAAGGTGCGAAGATAGACTATAATCTTGACTATTACCACATGTCGATGGGTGACAACCGCAAATCAGAAGCCCTGAACGTTCTTTCTGGAAACACTCCCGATGACTTTTACTACCAGAATGATATCGCACAGACTGTCAGCAACTATTCTGCAAAAATAGATGCCAATATCAGTAACTTTTTGTTTGGAACTCAATACTCCTTAACAAGAAGTCGCCGTAAACTCGTCTATTCATGGACACCAGACTATCATCAGACAAGTGGTTTTGTTTATGACGAGCAAGTGTTGTCTGCATATACTGAATATAACGGGAAGTTAGGCGAGAAGCTGTCTTTCAATATCGGTGGGCGCTATGAACGGACATGGACGACAGGGCACAGGATGGCAAACAGCGGTTACGATGCTGTACATCATTCGCAATATGACAGACTCTTCCCTTCACTCAGTATGGGATACTTGCCTAACCATGATCACTCACTAAACTGGAGTTTCAGCAGTCGTATTACCCGGCCAAACATTATCAACGTAAATCCAGATACCTTATGTAACGATGCTTATCATAGCACAACGGGTAATCCTTTCCTTAAGCCCACTTATCTATACAAGGTGATGATGGGGTACACTTACAAAGGAGTACTGAGTTTTGACCTTTACTATGCCTTCGAACCCAATCGTATGGCTCAGGTCTCTTGCCTGGGTTATAGTCATACTACTCTTGTGACATGGGATAATATCGTGGATGAACAAATCTTTGGCATAAACTCATTCTATTATTTCGACCGTTTGAGATGGTTAAACGCCATTCTGATGCAGGGAGTATGTTGGAGTAGAACCACAGGCGACGGATTATATACTTTACCAAACATGGACGGATGGAGTTATACAGGTGTGCTTCAGACTTCTTTCTTCTTTGATCAAGATCGCAGATGGACAGCGAACTTCAATTTTACCTTCAGTTCACAAGAGAAAGATGTCACGAAATCCCTTCATGCCCGCTATATGGCTGATGTGGGATTGCAATACCGCTTCTGGAAAGATCGTCTTACACTTGGATTTACTTGTCGTAATTTGTTTGCCTCACATATTAAAGGAACAGAGTATTTAGGAAATACGGTAATGGACTTTGACAACACTTTCAATTACCGTCAACTTCGTCTGACACTTACTTACAACTGGGGCGCCCGTCTGAAACAAAACCGTCGGCAGTATCAGAGTGACGAAGTAAAAAATCGTGTAGTAAACGACTTTTGATATGAATCGTGTAGAACGATTAGTTTATTTCTGTCTCTCATTACTGATGATGGGCTTGGCCATGTCGCACCTTTCAAATGTGGTTCCGTGGGTTGATGAGGTGATGTTTACCGATACGGCCATGCATTTTATGAATGGTAAGGGGTGGACAACCAATGCATGGTATTCTGTTGCCAAACAAGAACCTTTCCTGCTGTATCCACCCTTGTACTCTATGATAATGGTTTTATGGATGAATGTCTTTGGAACGACATTGACCGCCTGTCGCTCTATGAACTTAACAATAACGCTACTCATAGGATGGGGAATGCTAAGGATATGCAGGCAGTTGGGAACTCATTTGTCCATGAAACAGATATGTTTGCTTATCATGCTATTATGGTGTACTGATGACATGATTTACATGTACAGTAATGGTAGACCCGATTTGCTGGGCGCAGCTATTCTTGTATGGATAGTAAGTGAGATGATTTGCATCATGAAGAAAAGCAAAAAAGGATGGATGGTTATCTTATTGTCTGCACTTCTTGTTGTGTCTGGAATACAGGCAGTTGTTTGTCTGTATATCCTTATCCTGTTGGCTTATCTTATGCTAAATGACCACCGTGAAAGCGTGAAGAGAGTAACTGTTTTGACAGCATTCGGTACTTTCATCGGCTTCCTGTTGGTATGTGCTTTCATGGCCTGTCATGGTCATCTGATAGCATTTGTTGTAAACATGTTATCCTATTCAAACACGCTAATGAATCTGGCGATGATAAGTATACCCGTGTTAGGTGATTGCATGGGAATAGACATCTCTCTCTTCCTGGAAAAGATTGCCAATAACACAACAGACATTCCGTTCTATCGTCGCATCATGACAATCTACACACATCCTTCTTATGTGGCTTTGTTAGGGGTGGTCTTTTTTGTCTTTCTTTCAGAGCATAAAAAGCTCAAGAGTTGTTCATTATACGTCATAATGAAGTTTCTTCTCGTTTTTGTATTATCAATTCCTTTGTTGATGAATCTGGCAGGTCGCTTTCCTGATTACTACTATTGGATGGCATATATTCCCGTATTTCTATTAGTGGTTATCCTTGTAGGATTTACGGAAAACCGTATCAGTCATCTCATTATTGGATTGGTTTTGCTGTTCATATCTGCTAAGGGGTTGGCTCGCTCCTTTCTACAGGACAATTATTCGATGACAGCAGCTTTCATAAGTAGATGTGCGATGCTGAAGAACAAATATGTCGTGGCACCTTTTTCTGTGTTTTACGAAATGGAAAAACTGGGAAGTAATGCCTATTATTTAGGGGTATATCCCACTCGATATATTCCCAAGGATATTGAATACGTGATTCTTCCCCCAAAGAACTCAGATTATGGCGTAAGTCATTTGTATGACTATTATGAAAGCATTCAGGAATCGGATTCATTACAGACCGTCATGGTTGCAGAAAACACGGCGGTCGGACTGAAAGTATACAAGATAATAAGGAAACCTCAATACAGTAGCAATAATCCATGATGAAACCAATTATCAAGCTCCTTCGTCCTCAGCAGTGGATCAAAAACAGTTTTGTGCTTCTACCGTTGTTTTTCAATGGTAGCTTATTCAATATGCAATTGCTATTGGCAGCGATGACTATGGCTTTTGCTTTTTGTCTTGTTTCAAGTGGCATATATTGTCTTAATGATATTTGTGATGCAGAATCAGATGGATTACATCCTAAGAAAAAGTCTCGTCCTATAGCTTGTGGGGCAGTCAGTAAAAGAATCGCATTACTGTTAATGGCTTTCTGTATCTTTAGTTCCATCTTTGTTATTTACATTTTCCCATGGCAAACTGGAGTTGATGTTTGTCATGTACTGGTAATCGTTCTGCTTTATCTTTTGATCAACATTGCATATTGCATCCGACTCAAGCATATAGCTATCATCGATGTCTTTATCATAGCCGTCGGATTTGTACTCAGAATCATATCAGGTGCTATGGTTACATGTGTTTTCTTGTCGCACTGGATGGTTTTAATGACTTTTCTGTTAGCTCTACTCCTAGCTTTTTCCAAACGCAGGGATGATGTGGTGATGTTTGAGAAGAATCATGTCAAAGCAAGAAACAGTATCGTTAGATACAACCTTCCGTTTATGAATCTGGTGATTGGTGTTATTGCAAGCATCACGATGGTATGCTATATCATGTATACTGTTTCGCCGGAGGTAATCAACCGTTTTCACAGTTCTTCCTTATACGTAACAAGTGTTTTTGTACTTGCAGGTATCATTCGCTATCTGCAAATAACTATTGTTGACGTCAAAAGTGGCAATCCTACCAAGGTGTTGTTAAAAGACAGATTTGTTCAAGCTACAGTCTTAGGATGGATAATAACATTTGCAATGATTATATATGTGGGGTAGACTTGGCTTGTGTGAAGGAATTCCTCCGCCAACAACCTGTTGATCATAAGTCAATTAGGCGATTTGGCGGAGCTTTCTTTTATTTACATTCTTCACTTCTTCACAACGTCTTTTCATCTGCAAAATCCTACAAGCCTTCTAACGCATCGTTATCAGCCTTCTAACACATGGTTATCAGCCTTCTAACTACCTCTAATCAGCCTTATAACTTTCTCTAACCAGCCTTCAAGCAAATGTCAGACTAATGTCAGTTGGTTTTTTTGTTGTTTGTTGATGCTTGTTGTATTTTTGCGCAGTGTTAGCTAATGTGTATAATATATAATAAGGTGAACAAATGAAAAAGCTACTTCCTTTATTCCTGTTGCTCCTGTTGATGCCCGTGGCGTTCTCTGTGAAGACCTGTCATGCTGATGATGATCCAGCGGTGCGCGACTCTATCATGCAGTCGATTGCCAGTGCCATTCATGGAGATGACGGCAGGAGAAACTACGATCCTGATTCCTGCGTGGTATTCAGCTTAGAAGACTTCGGTATCGTGAATGCCTATCAAGCGAATGGAGGGAAGGTTTGTTCCTTTACTCCCAATAAACAAATCACTCAGATCTATAAAAGGGGAGGGCAGGACGGTCTGCTGATGTACACCACCTACTATGACTTCGATCTGCATGCCCGGGTGATTCATCCTTCGCTCAGCGACCAGGAAGCCATCACCGTGGCCTATTATGCCTGGCAGCACGGCTATGTCTATGAGTACAGTTACAAATACCGACTGCACCTACTCCATCTGCGATGGTATTGATAATGAATTGAAAGTTTTTTCGTCAAAAAAGTGATAAATTATTTGTGAGTTTCGCAGAATATGTTTAACTTTGCCGCCGAAATATAAAAATAGAGACAATGACACAGCGTCAGAACCTACACATTATTATTAATATTATTATTCGACTGCAACGAGCGGGCGGAAGTGTTAAGGTATGTATGTAGGTATGCTGTATGAATGATATGAGACCTTTCCACTTCCGCGGTGCGAAAGGTCTTTTGTTTTATACGAAAATGTAAAAAAGAAGAAACAAAGAAAATGAGTGACAGGTTATTTATTTTCGACACGACATTACGTGACGGAGAGCAGGTGCCAGGGTGTCAGTTGAACACCGTAGAAAAAATTCAGGTGGCCAAGCAACTGGAACAGTTGGGCGTGGATGTGATTGAGGCAGGATTCCCGATTTCCAGTCCTGGTGACTTCAATTCGGTGATTGAGATTTCCAAGGCGGTGACATGGCCTACTGTCTGTGCCCTGACACGTGCCGTGCAGAAAGATATCGACATCGCAGCCGAGAGTCTGCAGTATGCCAAGCGCAAGCGTATCCACACGGGTATCGGTACCAGCGACTCCCATATTAAATATAAGTTCAACTCCAATCGTGAGGAGATTATTGAACGGGCAGTGGCAGCCGTGAAGTATGCGAAGAAATATGTGGAGGACGTGGAGTTCTACGCCGAGGATGCAGGTCGCACCGAAAACGAATACCTGGCACGGGTCATCGAGGCTGTTATCAAGGCAGGTGCCACTGTGGTGAACATCCCCGATACCACAGGCTACTGTCTGCCGGAGGAGTACGGAGCCAAGATCAAGTATTTGATGGAGCATGTGGACGGCATCGATAAAGCCGTTATTTCTACTCATTGTCATAATGATCTCGGTATGGCTACAGCTAATACCTTCAGTGGTATTATGAACGGTGCCCGACAGGTGGAGGTAACCATCAACGGTATCGGTGAAAGGGCAGGTAATACTTCGCTTGAGGAGATTGCCATGATCCTGAAGTGTCATAAAGGACTGAACATCGATACGAACATCAACACCACCAAGATCTATCCTACGTCAAGAATGGTGTCGGGATTGATGAACATGCCCGTACAGCCCAACAAAGCCATCGTGGGACGCAATGCCTTTGCGCATTCCAGCGGTATTCATCAGGACGGTGTTTTGAAGAATGTACAGACCTACGAGATTATCGATCCCAAGGATATCGGGCTTGAAGACAACTCCATCGTACTCACCGCACGTAGCGGTCGTGCTGCCCTCAAGTACCGCTTAGAGGTGTTAGGCGTGAACATCGATGACGACCAGAAGCTTGATAAGCTCTATCAGAAGTTCCTCGCCATGGCCGACAGGAAGAAAGAGGTGAACGACGAGGACATCCTCACCCTGGCAGGTGCCGACCAGTCGGAGAACCATGCCGTACGTCTCGACTACCTGCAGGTAACGACGGGTATGGGTGTACGCAGTGTGGCCAGCATCGGACTGGATATCAGCGGACAGAAATTCGAGGCGGCCGCCACGGGTAACGGTCCGGTGGACGCTGCCATCAAGGCGCTGAAGAAGATCATCCTGAAACAGATGACGCTGAAGGAGTTTACTATCCAGGCTATCTCGAAGGGCTCCGATGACATGGGTAAGGTGCATATGCAGGTGGAGTACAATGGTAGTCTGTACTACGGCTTCGGTGCCAACACGGATATCGTCACCGCCTCGGTGGAAGCCTACATCGACTGTATCAACAAATTTAGGAATTAAAAAGACAGAATCATGAATACCCTTTTTGATAAGATATGGGACAAGCACGTCGTACAGGTTGTTGACGACGGTCCTACGCAATTGTATATCGACCGTCTGTACTGTCATGAGGTGACCACCCCGCAGGCATTCGACGGTCTGAGGAAGCGTGGACTGAAATGTTTCCGTCCGCAGCAGGTGTTCTGTATGCCCGACCACAATACACCGACACACGACCAGGACAAGCCGATAGAGGATCCTGTATCGAAGAAACAGGTGGATACACTGGCTAAGAATGCAGCGGAGTTCGGACTGACCCACTATGGTATGATGGACAAGAATAACGGTATCATCCATGTGGTAGGACCAGAGAAGGGTCTCTCGCTGCCGGGCATGACGATTGTCTGTGGCGACTCGCATACCAGTACACACGGTGCCATGGGAGCTATCGCCTTCGGTATCGGAACGTCGGAGGTGGAGATGGTACTGGCTTCGCAGTGTGTGCTTCAGCAGAAACCGAAGTCGATGCGTATCAGTATCAACGGAAAGTTGGGTAAGGGAGTAACGGCCAAGGATGTGGCCCTCTACCTGATGAGTCAGCTCACTACCAGCGGAGCCACGGGCTACTTCGTGGAATATGCCGGCGAAGTCGTTGAGAACCTGTCGATGGAAGGTCGTCTCACCTTGTGTAACCTCTCCATCGAGATGGGTGCCCGCGGTGGCTTCATCGCTCCTGACGATACGACCTTTGCGTATATCAAAGGTCGTGAGTATGCACCGAAGGGTGAAGAATGGGACAAGGCCGTGGCCTATTGGCGTACGCTGAAGAGCGGTGATGATGCGGTGTTCGACAAGGAACTGTCGTTTGATGCAGCTGATATCGAACCGAGAATCACCTACGGAACCAATCCGGGTATGGGCATAGGTATCACCGAGAAAGTGCCTGCTTTGGAAAGCATCGATGAGGCTGGAAAGGCAAGTTTCGAGAAATCGTTGAAATACATGGGACTGACCGCCGGGGAGTCGTTGTTAGGACATCCCATTGACTATGTCTTCCTCGGTGCCTGCACCAATGGTAGGATAGAGGACTTCCGTGCCTTTGCCTCTTTGGTGAAGGGCAAGAAGAAGGCAGAGAGTGTCGTGGCCTGGTTGGTACCAGGCTCATGGGCGGTCGATCGGCAGATCCGTGAGGAAGGACTGGACCGTATCCTTGCCGATGCAGGCTTCGAGATCCGTCAACCCGGCTGCTCCGCTTGTCTGGCCATGAACGATGATAAGGTGCCGGCAGGTAAATACTGTGTCTCTACAGGTAATAGAAATTTTGAAGGTCGTCAAGGACCCGGTGCCCGCACCATCCTGGCCTCTCCGCTTACAGCAGCGGCTGCGGCAGTAACGGGTGTGCTCACCGACCCGAGAGAACTGATGTAATTAAGAATTGAAAATTGAAAATTCAATGAAACAGAAATTTGATACAATCATAAGTACGTGCGTTCCTCTTCCATTAGAGAACGTGGATACAGATCAGATCATACCAGCTCGGTTTCTGAAGGCAACCGATAAGGAGGGCTTCGGCGAGAACCTGTTTCGCGACTGGCGGTATGACAAGAACGGTGAACCCGTGAAGGATTTCGTGCTGAACGATCCTACCTACAGCGGCTGCATCCTCGTGGCAGGAAAGAATTTCGGTAGTGGCTCATCACGTGAGCATGCGGCATGGGCTATCGCAGGTTATGGGTTCCGAGTAGTGATCAGTAGTTTTTTTGCTGATATCCATAAGAACAACGAACTGAACAACTTCGTTCTACCCGTTCAGGTAAGTGATGATTTTCTCGCCGAGTTGTTCCAGACCATCAAGGAGAATCCGAAAACACAGGTGGAAGTGAACCTTCCTAACCAGACGGTTACTAATAGGGTTACCGGACGGCAGGAGCATTTCGAGATCAACGGCTACAAGAAACATTGTTTGATGAACGGACTGGATGATATTGACTACCTGTTGCAGAACAAGGATAAGATTGAGTGCTGGGAAACGAATAATCAAGGATAGACATGGGAACGAGTGAACAAATCAACTCATATAACCGCATTCAGCCGTTTGTGGAGATCATGGACTGTACGCTGCGTGATGGTGAGCAGACATCCGGTGTGAGCTTCCTGCCGCACGAGAAGTTGATGATTGCCAGGATGTTGCTGAAGGATATCAACGTGGACCGTATCGAGGTGGCCTCGGCAAAGGTGAGCGATGGTGACAAGGATGCTGTGAAGATGATCTGCCGCTATGCCCGTCAGATAGACAAGCTCGACAGCGTTGAGGTACTGGGCTTTGTCGATGGCGGTGACTCCATCGAGTGGATTGCCGAGACGGGCTGCAAGGTGGTGAACCTATTGGCCAAGGGTAGTGAGAAACACTGTCGTGGACAGCTGCATAAAACCGTTCAGGAACATGTGACCGATATCAAGGAGTGTTTGGCTTGTGCCGATCGTCTTGGTATGAGCGTAAACCTCTACTTGGAGGATTGGAGCAACGGCATGAAGGAATCGCCAGATTATGTCTATGCCATGCTCGATGCATTGACACAGACATCTATCCGTCGTTTCATGCTCCCTGATACCTTGGGCGTTCTCAATCCCTTACAGGTGATAGAGTACATGCGGAAGATGCAGAAGCGCTACCCCAACACGCATTTTGACTTCCATGCGCATAACGACTACGATCTGGCGGTGAGTAACTCATTGGCAGCGGTGTTGAGCGGATGTAAAGGACTGCATGTTACGGTGAACGGACTGGGAGAGCGCTGTGGTAATGCACCGCTGTCGAGTGTGCAGGTAATCCTCAAGGATCAGTTCCACGCCAAGACGAATATTCATGAAGACCGCCTGAATGATATCAGTAGGTTGGTGGAGGGCTACAGCGGCATCGCCATTGCGCCTAACCAGCCGGTCATTGGCGAGAACGTGTTCACCCAAGTGGCAGGTATTCATGCCGATGGTGACCATAAGGCAGGACTGTATTGCAACCTTTTGAAGCCGGAACGGTTTGGCAGGAAACGGGAGTATGCGCTCGGTAAGAACAGTGGAAAGGCGAATATCGCCAAGAACCTTGAGGAACTGGGACTGGAACTGACACCTGAGCAGACCAAGAGGGTGACGATGCGCATCACGGAACTGGGTGACAAGAAGGAACTGGTGACGCAGGACGATCTGCCGTACATCGTTTCAGATGTGCTGAAGCACGACGCACCTGAGGATAAGGTGAAGCTGGTGAGCTATGTGGTGTCAACAGCTTATGGTTTGAAGCCTGGCGCAAATGTCAAGGTGGAGATCAACGGAAAGCAGTATGAGGCTTCCGCCACGGGCGACGGTCAGTATGATGCGTTCGTGAAGTCATTGCGCTATATCTATAAGAAGTACCTCGACCGTACATTTCCCATCTTGGCCAACTATGCCGTGACCATCCCGCCGGGCGGTCGTACGGATGCCTTGGTACAGACAGTCATCACCTGGAACAACAACGGGAAGATGATACGCACACGCGGTCTGGATGCTGATCAGACCGAAGCGGCCATCAAGGCCACCTTCAAGATGCTGAACATTTTTGAATTAGAACAAACAAATAAAGAATAAGAGATGAAACTGAACATTGCAGTATTGCCGGGCGATGGTATCGGACCGGAGATTATGAAACAGGGTGTGGCCGTGATGGATGCCATTGCGGAGAAATACAACCATGAGTTCTGCTACGAAGAGGCTCTTTGTGGCGCACATGGGATTGATGAGGTAGGGGATCCGTTTCCTGAGGAGACGTTCCAGACCTGTATGCGGGCGGATGCTGTGCTTTTTGCAGCGGTAGGTGATCTGCGTTTCGACAATGATCCTACAGCGAAGGTACGACCGGAAACAGGACTGCTCGCCATGCGAAAGAAGTTAGGCTTGTTTGCGAATGTACGACCAGTAGCCACCTTCGACTGTCTGTTACATAAGAGTCCGCTGAAAGAGGAACTGTTGAAGGGTGCCGACTTTGTGGTGATCCGAGAGCTGACAGGTGGTATGTATTTCGGTGAGAAGTACCAGGATAATGACAAGGCTTATGATACGAATGTCTATACCCGTCCGGAAATAGAGCGTATCCTGAAAGTGGGATTTGAGATGGCCATGACTCGCAAGAAGCATCTCACCATGGTTGACAAGGCGAATGTGCTGGCCTCATCACGCCTCTGGCGACAGATTGCACAGGAGATGGAATCGCTGTATCCTGAGGTGACAACCGACTATATGTTCATTGACAATGCTTCCATGCGTGTTCTTACGGAACCGCGATTCTTTGATGTCATCGTCACAGAGAACACCTTCGGGGATATCCTTACCGACGAAACCAGCTGTATTACGGGAAGCATGGGATTGCAACCCTCTTCTTCGTTAGGCGAGCATACTCCGCTCTTCGAACCGGTACATGGCTCCTGGCCACAGGCCGCAGGACAGAACCGTGCCAACCCGCTGGCACAGATTCTCTCAGCTGCCATGCTCCTTGAGCACTTCGGTCTGAAGGACGAAGGCGCAAAGGTGCGCGAAGCCGTCAATGCCAGTCTGGATGCCCATGTCCGTACCCCTGAGATACAGGTGGAAGACGGTAAGCAGTATGGTACCAAAGAAGTGGGAGAGTGGATTGTTGACTATATCCGGAACCATTGATAATAGCAAAAAAAAAGTGACAAGCTTCACAGCTGATCACTTCACATCTCAATAGGTATTAGTTTTTAAGGTAAAAAGATTGTTTTCAGGATAACGCTGCAAAGTTACTGCACTTTTTTTTAATATCCAAATGTTTTTCTTATATAATTTTTATTAAAAAGATTGTGTGGGTACACACGTTGGTAAATTAAGATTATTTAAGAAATAATCGATGCAAACGATTGACAAAGACGAACAGAACCTTTTCTGTAAAATAGAAAAGACAAAAACAGGTCGTACTGCATGTTTTTCATTCAAATAGTTGGTCATGTCGCAAAAAATGTGTAATATTGCAGGCCAAAAGGAATAATTACTATAAAAATGAAAGATATAAAGGAATATTGGCAGCCGGATTTGGAGACGATGCCACGTGAAGAACTGGAGAAACTTCAGGTAAAGAAACTGAAGGAGAGTATTAGAATAGCCATGAAGAGTAAGTTCTACGGCAAGCGCTTTGCCGAGTTAGGACTCACCCCCGATGACTTCAACACAGTAGCGGATATCCGCAAGATTCCTTTTACCACCAAGCAGGACCTGAGGGATAACTATCCTTTCGGACTGGTGGGGGGTGATATGAAAGATGCGATCCGTATCCACTCTACCAGTGGTACTACAGGTCATCCTACCGTGGTAACCTATTCTCGTCATGACATCGACTCATGGGCTAACATGATTGCCCGCGACATGTACATGGTGGGCTGCCGTGATACCGATGTGTTCCAGAACTCTTCCGGTTACGGTATGTTCACCGGCGGTCTTGGCTTCCAGTACGGTGCCGAGAAACTGGGCGCAACAACGGTTCCTGCAGCTGCTGGTAACTCCAAGCGTCAGATCATGTTCATCAAGGACTTCGGTACAACTTGTCTTCACGCCATTCCCAGCTATGCTATCCGACTGGCTGAAGTGTTCCAGGAAGAGGGCGTTGATCCTAAGTCAACGAAACTCCGCACCCTCTTTATCGGTGCTGAGCCGCATACTGATGAGCAACGCAAGCGTATTGAGCGTTTGCTAGGTGTGAAGGCATACAACTCGTTTGGTATGACCGAGATGAACGGTCCTGGTGTGGCCTTCGAGTGCAAGGAACAGGACGGTATGCACCTTTGGGAAGACAACTATATCCTTGAGATTGTGGATCCTGACACCCTGGAGCCGGTGCCCGATGGAGAAATTGGTGAGATGGTGCTTACCACACTCGACCGTACGATGATGCCTATCCTGCGCTATCGTACCCGCGACCTCACCCGTATCATCCCTGGCGAATGTAAGTGCGGACGTACACATCGCCGTATCGACCGTATCAAGGGTCGTACCGATGATATGTTCATCATCAAGGGTGTGAACGTGTTCCCCATGCAGGTGGAGAAAATCCTGGTACAGTATCCGGGTCTGGGAAGCAATTACCTGATTACCTTGGACACTGAGGATGATAACGACATCATGACTGTGGAGGTTGAATTGGATGATATCCAGACCGATGTATATCCAGAGCTCCAGAAGATGACTCGTGATATCCAGCGTGCTTTGAAGGATGAGATCCTGCTCACTCCGAGAGTGAAACTGGTGAAGAAAGGCTCTCTGCCAGTAAGCGAAGGCAAGGCCGTTCGTGTGAAAGACCTTCGCGAAGGACGTTCATGACAAGTTATGAAAAGAATTCTTATCTCTTTGTCTTTGTGCTTATTAGCGTCGTTCGTTAATGCGCAGGTTTCAATGCGGGATATTTGGTTGTCAATGCCAGACAGTATCTTACCGTATCTGAACAAAAACCTGCGCACGGAACATGTTGATTTCGTGGATATGCATGTGAAGTCGGAGGTGAAGAACCTATTGCATGAGAACGGTGTGTTGGATACGCTCACGAACGATTTCGCAGTCTATTATCTACCACAGTCATCCACCCTTGAGATGAAGCTGTTGACAAAAGCAGATTCTACCCAGATGATCTGTATGGTGAAGACCGTAAAGGCGCCTGAGGCGGAGAGTGAGATCCGATTCTTTGATACATCGTGGAAACCTATTGCTGCTGATTTTGGACTGCCTCTCCATGTGTCGGAAGAGGATATCCTGAAGCAGTTTACAGGCAAGCCTTCGGATATGACAGACAACCGTTTCGAAGAACTGAGTAAGATGATTGATCCGGTGATGCTATCAGCATCTCTTGATGCCTCTTCTCCTGTGATCACCTTTCGTTTGAGCACTCCGGCACTGACGAAACAGGAAAAGGATGACGTATCGGTCATTGCTAAGCAAATAAGTTTTAAATGGGACGGAACAATATTTAAAGAATATTAATTATCATGGGTCAAACCGGTGTAAGTCATTGTAGATTAGAAGAAAAGTAGTAATTTTGCACTGTGTTTTTCATGGTATTAGATTATTAAGGTTAATAAAGATTGATTGTCGTGAGACAATCAATTTTTTTTGCTATATATTTGCTGTTATAAAGAATTTGCGTTATCTTTGCGGTCAAATATAAACAAAAAGCGTATGAATCTGAAATTCCGTTTGTCGCTGATGAACTTTCTGGAGTTCGCAGTATGGGGCGCCTACCTCACATGTATGGGCAACTACCTGGGAGTAGCAGGTCTGGGTGATAAGATCTCCTGGTTCTATGCCATCCAAGGTATTGTTAGCATCTTTATGCCCACCCTGATGGGTATCGTGGCCGACAAGTATATACAGCCCCAACGGTTGTTGGGATTGTGTCACCTGCTGGCTGGTGCTTTCATGTTAGGTTGCTGGTGGATGGGTGTGCAGGCTGGGTTCGGAAATGAACTGCCCAACAAGACAGCCTTCATTGCTGTCTATACGCTGAGTGTTGCCTTCTTTATGCCGACGATAGCCCTGGCAAACACCACGGCATTTACGATTCTGAAGAACAACGGACTGGATACAGTGAAGGATTTCCCGCCAATTCGTGTGTTAGGAACGGTGGGCTTCATCGCAACGATGTGGTTCGTGAACTGTGCTGTATGGCAGGATGGATCGTTCTCCATGACCTTGGCCGACAGTGCACATAAGTTCCAATATACCTACATGCAGTTCTTTGTATCAGGTATTTTGAGTCTGGTGCTCTTCGCCTATTGTTTCACTTTACCCGAGTGCAAGGTGGAGAAGAAGGCAGAGAAGAAGTCGCTGGCAGAGAGTCTGGGCCTCAACGCCTTCAAGCTGTTCAAGCGCAGACAGATGGCTCTGTTCTTCATCTTCTCGGCGCTGCTGGGTATGTGTCTGCAGGTGACCAATGGCTATGCGGGTCCGTTCATCACCAGTTTCAAAGGTAGTGCCGACGCTGCCGTGGCTACATCATTTGCAGCCAACAACGCTACGCTGCTCACCTCTATCTCACAGATCAGTGAGGCCTTGTGTATCCTGATGATTCCTTTCTTCCTCAAGCGATATGGTATCAAGGTGGTTATGCTTATGTCCATGTTTGCATGGGTGTTCCGCTTCGGCTTCTTCGGTGTAGGTAATCCCGCCATGCCCGGTGTGATCTTCTTCATCCTCTCCTGTATCGTGTATGGCGTGGCCTTTGACTTCTTCAATGTGTCTGGTGGTATCTTCGTCGATCAGGAGTGCGAGCCTTCCATCAAGGCTTCTGCACAGGGATTGTTCATGATGATGACCAATGGTATCGGTGCTACTGTAGGAACGCTGGCTGCTGGCGAGATTGTCAACAAGTATTGTACTTGGAAAGATGGTTTCCTGATGGGTGATTGGCAGGCATGCTGGTTCATCTTCGCAGCCTTTGCATTGGTTGTTGGTATTTCGTTCGCTTTGGTATTCAAGCCCGAGAAGAAATAGTAGCGGATGAAGGAAGAGCGTTATTTCTACGTCCCTGAAGCCTCGTCGCGAACGGAGTTACCCGAAGAGGAAGCCTTGCATGCCGTGCGTGTGCTCCGCATGAAAGGAGGCGACGAGATGTTCCTGATGGATGGCGAGGGAGTGTTCTATCGCGCTGTCGTAACGATAGCGGCAACCCGACGATGTTTCTACGACATTGTAGAAGCGATTCCACAGCAACGCGATTGGCGCGGACGACTGCATATTGCCATGGCTCCTACAAAGATGATGGAAAGGGTGGAGTGGTTTGTAGAGAAGGCCACGGAGATCGGCATTGACGAGTTCAGTTTCCTGTGCTGCAGTTTCTCGGAAAGACGGATACTTCGAGTTCCACGTCTGGAGAAGATCGCGGTCTCTGCCGTAAAGCAGAGCAGGAAGCCATGGAAACCTGTTGTCAACGCCATGGTCGATTTCCATGACTTTATCCGTCAACCGCGTGAAGGACGGAAGTTCATTGCACATTGTTATCAGGAGTTTGCACGAGATGATTTATACCAGATCTTGCAACAGCCGGAGGTGGCGCAGGCAGAAGATGAGATCACGGTGCTCATAGGACCAGAAGGTGATTTCTCTGTCGAAGAGGTAAAGGAGGCCATGGCTCAAGGCTATCGCAGCGTATCTCTTGGAAAGGAGAGGTTGCGTACGGAGACGGCTGCCTTGTCGGCAGCGATGATGGGACATCTCTCCCGAAGAATCATAGAATAGACAAATGATGAAGAAAACACTTCTTTTGATAGGGGCAGCATTCGTTATGCTGCTCTCATCATGTTCAGAAAAAGAATATACCGATGTGATTCCACGTGGAAGCACAGCACTGATGAGTATCGATCTGCAACAGACTGGCACGGATGTGCTACAGTCGTTGCTTGGATTGTCTGACACGCAAGACTGTGGTATCGACCTTTCTGCAAAGCTTTATCTCTTTGAATCGCCTGATGGGAATATGGGATTGGTGGCGAAGGTCAGTGATGAAGACAAGTTGGAAGGAATAGTGAACGATTTGTCGGAAACAGGTGTTTGTCAGAAGGTTACACTACGGAAAGATATTCGTTTCACCATGGTGAAGGAGGCATGGATGATGGGCTTTGACGATCATGCTGTGATGTTGGTGGGACCGATTGCTTCTGCCCAGCAAACGCAGATACAACAGCAGATTATCCGCTACCTGAAACAAGACGAAAGACAGGGAGTCACTGAGTCGAAGATGTTCCAGAAACTCGATTCTATCCATTCGGCCATGGCTCTTGTGACACAGGTGGCAGCCTTACCAGAGCAGTTCACTGCTCCTTTTATGTTAGGAGCGCCCAAAACAGCCGATGCTTCGCAGGTTTTACTTGAGGCTGAGCTGCAAGTGCAGGATCAGATGCTGGTGATTCAAGGGCAGACCTTCTCGTTCAACCAGCAGATCGACAAGGATTTGCAGGAGACAGCCACCCTGTTCCGTCCGATGGAAGGTGCCTTCCTGAACCGTCTTGGAACCCGTACGGCCTTGTCGTTCCTTACCAATGTGGAAGGTAAACGTTTCCTACCCGTCCTGCAGCAGAACAAAGGACTGCAGTCGTTACTGACGGGTGCGAAGTTCACCATAGACATCAATGAGGTAATTAACTCTGTGGAAGGTGATATGCTCCTTTCCTTCTCGTCATTCGGTGACGGGAACGGTAGGATGGCGATGCATGCACAGAGAGGGGAGCAACCAGACTATTTTTATAGCAACGGAGAAGAAACAGCACCAGAACGGTCGTCACAGACACTTACCGACTTGTTGAGTGGTCAGCGTTTAGCGATGGTCCTTCAACTGCAGGCGCTGGGTGATGAGCTTGCCGCCACCGTTAATGGATTTCTGAATCCGTTGTTTGGTGATCTCTCCACCATCGTGTATGTGATGTGTGTTCCTGAGAAAGGAAATCAACAAGAATAGTACTGATTATGAATACGATACAGTTCAAATACGTCATTCCTCAGGTTTTTGCATCCCGTGAAGAGCAGAACAGTGATGTTTGGCAGCAGGATATAACCTTCGAGAAAGAGAAGGTCTATCTGATAGAGGCCGAGAGCGGTAAGGGCAAGAGTACGTTTTGCAGTTACCTGATAGGCTATAGGCACGACTACTCCGGTCAGGTGTTGTTCGACGATATCGACGCGAGAGGACTGAAGGTGGCCGACTGGACAAACATCCGTCAGCAGCACATCAGCATGTTGTTCCAGGAACTCCGTCTGTTTCCTGAGTTAACTGCCATGGAGAACGTGCTCATCAAGAACAACCTCACGGGATATAAGACGCGTGAGGAAATTATCAGCTGGTTCGAGATGTTAGGCATACCCGATAAGCAGGACGTGAAGATCGGACGTATGTCATTCGGTCAGCAGCAGCGTGTAGCCCTGATGCGCAGTCTGGTGCAGCCGTTCGACTTCCTCGTTGCCGATGAGCCGGTGAGTCATCTCGACGACCAGAACGCCAGTATCATGGGCGATATCATGATGCAGGAAGTGCGCCGACAAGGTGCCGGACTGATTGTGACCAGTATCGGTAAGCACATGGAACTCAACTACGATAAGGTAGTACAATTGTAATTAAGTTATCTCGCAGATTATGAATTTAGTTTGGAAACTTCTCCGACAGCATATCAGTATCCCGCAGCTGGCAGGCTTCTTTTTCGCCAACCTGGTGGGTATGTTCATCGTGATGTTAGGCGTGCAGTTCTACCGTGATATCCTGCCCGTCTTCACCTCAGAAGACTCCTTTATGAAATCCGACTTCTTGATTATCAACAAGAAAGTAGGTATGGGTAATGCCCTCTCAGGACATAGTCATGTGTTCAGCGGTGCCGAGATGGGAGAGTTGGAGAACCAGTTGTTCGTTGAGAAAACCGGTAAGTTCACACGGGCCCAGTACCAGATACAGGCTTCGTTAGGCATGAACGGACAAAGCATGATGAGTACGGAACTGTTCTTCGAGAGTGTTCCCGATGAGTTCGTGGATGTATCCACCAAAGACTGGCATTATGTGCCGGGTGAGAGCAAGACCGTTCCTATCATCCTTCCGCGTTCGTACGTGAATATGTATAACTTCGGTTTTGCCCGCAGTCATCATCTCCCAGCCATCAACGAGGGCGTGCTGAATATGGTGGATGTGTTGATCCGCATTCGCGGTAATGGTAAGGACGCTGACATGAAGGGTAGGGTGATAGGTTTCTCCAACCGTCTGAATACCATTCTTGTGCCTGAAAGCTTCATTGAGTGGAGTAATGGCGAGTATGCCCCGGCAGAAGAACCAGAGACCACCCGTCTGATTGTACAGGTGTCTAATCCTACTGATCCTGCCGTGGCACAATACTTGGAAGATCATGGCTACGAACTGGAAGAAGACCGTTCGCAAACGGAGAAGATGGTTTATTTCCTGAAGATGATTGTGGCCATTGTGCTGATTATTGGTCTGGTTATTTCCATCTTGAGCTTCTATATCCTCATGCTCAGTATATATCTTCTTTTGCAGAAGAATGCCGAGAAGTTGGAGAACCTCTTGCTGGTGGGCTATTCACCGTCGAGGACAGCCCGTCCGTACCAGTTGCTCACCTTAGGTCTTAACATCCTGGTGTTTATCCTTGCCTTGGGTGTGCTGTGGCTGGTAAGGTGCTACTATATGGAGATTGTCGAAACGGTCTATCCCGAGATAGATGGCGGTACGATGTTGCCCTCCGTACTCGTGGGTCTGCTGCTCCTGTTGCTCGTCTCCATCTTCAACCTCTTTGCCATCCGCAGGAAGGTAATGCGTATCTGGAAACGGGAAGAATAAGTGATATAAATCATTTTTTACATTGTTTTCCCCTTCCAGATGCAGAATATTCCCGATTGTGTTTGGTGGAATGTATTATTTTATATACCTTTGCATCGTCATTTTAAATGGCGATTAATTATTATTATTTATTTCAACTTCAACTCTATTAAAAACATGCAGAAAAGATTGTTCTTTCTGATGGCTATGATGCTGATGATTGTTTCATCGGCCATGGCACAGGTGACCACTTCCAGCATGTCCGGTAAAGTAACTATCGGATCGGCTGCAGGTGAAGAAGTAATTGGTGCGACCGTACAGGCGGTTCATGAACCTTCAGGTACGCGCTACACAGCTGTCACGAATGTTGACGGTCGTTTTAACATCCAGGGTATGCGTACCGGTGGTCCGTATTCAGTAACGGTGAGCTACATCGGTTTCCAGACCAAGACCCTGAAAGGTATCACACTCGAGCTGGGTGAGACTTACAATCTCCAGGTGTGGCTGTCTGAAGATGCCAACGAACTGGCTGAGGTGGTGATTACTGGTAAGGCCTCTAAGTTTGCTGCCGAGAAGACAGGTGCATCCACCAACATCTCCAACAAGATGATGAATGAGCTGCCCACCGTTAACCGCTCTATCAGCGACATCGCCCGCATCTCTCCCTATGCCAATGGCATGAGCTTAGCAGGTGGCGACGGTCGTAGCACAAACTTCACCTTGGACGGTGCCAACTTCAACAATAACTTCGGTCTTAGTCCTAAGCTCCCTGGTGGTGGTAACCCCATCTCTATGGATGCTATCGATGAGGTGCAGGTTGTTGTTGCTCCCTTCGATGTTCGTCAAACCAACTTCATCGGTGGTGGTATCAACGCCGTAACCAAGTCGGGTACAAACACCTTCAGAGGTACTGCATACGTCTATCATACCAATGAGAATATGCACGGTAACCGTGTGGACAATCTGTATATGACCGATCCGGGTAAGGACCGTCTCACAACCTATGGTTTCACCCTTGGTGGACCGATCATTAAGAACAAACTGTTCTTCTTTGTGAACTACGAGCACTCCACCGTTCCTACGGTAGCCACTCGCTGGCGTGCTTCTAACGATGGTAAGTACGACAAGGACAATTACATCTCTCGTACTACCAATGCCGACATGCAGAGGGTTAGCGACCACATGAAGAGCAAGTATGGTTATAACACTGGTTCATGGACCAGTTTCCCTGCTGACGAGAGTAATGACAAGATTCTTGCCCGTCTCGACTGGAACATCACCGATAACCATCATCTGGCTCTGCGTTACAACAATACCAAGAACACTGCTTGGAGCCCTGTAAACGGTAACTCTACGCAAGCCAGCTACCGTATTCGTCTCGACCGTATGTCGATCTATTCCATGGCCTTCGCCAACACCATGTACTCTATGGAGAACAAGGTACAGTCATGGTCAGCCGACCTGAACAGTCGCTTCGGTGATAAGATGGCTAACCAGCTGCTCTTCACCTATTCTAAGATTGAGGATATGCGTGGCAGCAACTCTAGTCTGTTCCCCTTCGTGGATATCCTCAACGGCTATTCTGTAGCCGACGACGGTGTGGTTACTCAGACACTGGAGCCTTACATGTCATTAGGTTATGAGCTGTTCTCTTATCTGAACGGTGTGACCAACAAGATCACCAACCTGACTGATAACTTCACGTATTATGCCGGTGCTCATAAGCTCACCGCAGGTTTCAGCTTCGAGCATCAGACTGCCGACAACAGTTATCTGCGCGGCGGTACGGGTTACTACCGTTATCGTTCGGTAGATGACTTCATCAATGGTGCTGCTCCTGAGACAGTGGCTATCGACTACGGTTACAACGGTCGTCAAGCCACCTCTAACGTAACCTTCAACCAGATTGGTCTCTATCTGCAGGATGAATGGAATATCCGCGACAACTTCAAACTCACTGCAGGTGTTCGCTTCGATGACCTGCTCTTCAACGAGGATGATATCATCACCAACAATGCTATTCGCGACATCGACTTCGGTGGTCGTCACATCGACACAGGTAAGTGGCCGAACAGCAATATCCAGATTTCTCCGCGTGTAGGTTTCACATGGGATGTATTCGGCGACAAGTCGCTGAAGGTACGTGGTGGTACCGGTCTCTTCGCCGGTCGTCTGCCGCTGGTGTTCTTCACCAATATGCCTGCTGCCTCTGCTATGATTCAGAACCGTCCTGTATTCAGCACCACCTATAACTCTGATGGTACTGTAAAGAGTCGCGACGCTGGTCTTGACAAGTTCGTAGGCGGTCTGGTAACCGATGTAGAGCAGATCCGTCAGCTGATGGGCGAGAGCGTTGCTCCTGCCAACATCACTCCTGAGCAGGGTCTCTTCCAGAAGAGCATTGCCGGTGTGGATCCCGAGTTCAAGATGCCGCAGGTATGGAAGTCAAGCATTGCTGTTGACTATCAGCTGCCCGTTAACTTCCCGTTCACTGCAACAGCTGAGTTCACCTACACCAAGAAGATCAACGATGTTCGTCTGTTGAACTGGAACGTGAAGGAAGATACCAGCGGTTGGGATCGTCTGAAGGGTGCCGACAACCGTCTGCTCTATCCGTCAGACTTCAAGTACAACGACAAGGTAAGTGATGCTTGTATGCTGGTGAACACCAGTCGTGGTTACGGTTGGACTGCCAACCTCACCTTGAATGCTGAGCCTGTTGAGAACCTGAACATCATGGCTGCCTATACACACACTGTGATGAAGGAGGTTTCTGGTATGCCAGGTTCAAATGCTACTTCTGCATGGAACGGTCTCTATACCATCGATGGTCCTAACCTCGGTAAGGTACAGAACTCACAGTATGTGATTCCCGACCGTATCATTGCCAATATCTCTTACAAGTATGGCAAGGAGCACTTCTCACTGTTCTACACAGGTTACAGTCCTGCAGGTTATAGCTTCTTCTATAACGGTGATGTCAATGGCGATGGTATTGCTACCGACCTGATGTATATCCCCGCTAACGACAGCGAGATCAAGTTCACCGACGAGAGCGATCGTCAGCTCTTCTGGGACTTCGTGAACCAGGACAGCTACCTGAAGAACCACAAGGGTGAGTATGCTGAGGCTTACTCTGCTCGTGCTCCCTTCGTGCATCGCTTCGACTTCCGTTGGGCACACGACTTCGACCTGAAGATTGGTAACACCATGCACAAGCTGCAGCTGTCAGCCGATTTCATGAACATCGGTAACCTGTTCAGCTCTCGCTGGGGTGTAGAGAAGGATATGGTTGGCTCGTTCAGCGGTCAGTTCCTGAAGGTTGACAAGGTAGAGAACGGTGTTCCTTACTTCTCTATGCGTAAGGATTCTGAAGGAAATGCTCCCACCCAGACCTGGAGCTACAACCACGCTTACGATCAGTGCTGGAAATTGCAGATTGGTGTGAAGTATTATTTCAATTAATTCTTCATTCCATATTCAACTATAATAAAAAATCGGGTATCGCTTGGCGGTATCCGATTTTTTTTCTATCTTTGTCCCAAATAATTCAACAAACTAATACCTATGCAGAAGAGATTGCTTTTATTCATTGCGCTGCTGCTGACATGTTCGTTGGCTGTGATGGCGCAGGTAACCACGTCGAGTATGAGTGGTAAAGTAGTGATGCAGGGCTCAGATGAGGAAGTCATCGGTGCCACGGTGCAGGCTGTTCATGAACCTTCTGGAACGCGTTACCAAGCTGTAACGAATGTCGAAGGTCGTTTTAACATCCAGGGTATGCGTACTGGTGGTCCTTATGTGGTTACCGTTAGTTATATCGGTTTCCAGACAAAGACCTACAAGGGAATCAACCTCCAGCTGGGCGAAACCTACAACCTTTCTGTGGTGATCTCCGAGGATGCCAATGAACTTGCCGAAGTGGTGGTGACAGGAAGGGCTTCGAAGTTCGCTGGTGAGAAGACAGGTGCTTCGATGAACATCAACAACGACCAGATGATGTCTATGCCGAGCATCGGCAGAAGTCTGACCGATGTGGCCAAGCTTTCTCCTTATTCTGGTGGCGGAACCAATCTGGCTGGTGCCGACCCCCGTTCCACGAACTTCACTGTTGATGGTGCCAACTTCAACAACAGCTTCGGTCTTACCTCCAATCTTCCTGGTGGTGGAACCCCGATTTCCATCGACGCCATTGAGGAGATGCAGGTGGTAATTGCACCGTTCGATGTTCGTCAGACCAACTTCATCGGTGGTGGTATCAATGCCATTACCAAATCGGGTACGAACGAGTTCAAGGGCTCTGCCTATGGCTACTATCGTAACGAGGATATGCGTGGTAACAAGATCAGGGGCATTGACTTAGGAGCAAGGGCTACCGACGAGGTTAAGACCTACGGCTTCACCTTTGGCGGTCCGATCATCAAGAACAAACTCTTCTTCTTCGTCAACTACGAGAAAGAGCTCACCGCTAAACAGGTGGTACAGTATCGCGCCCGCGAGGATAACGAAACACCAGGTGCTTATATCTCGAGAACCAAGGCTTCCGATATGCAACTCGTATCAGATTATCTGAAGAACAAGTTCGGCTATAATACGGGATCATGGACCGACTATCCTGCATCCGACTCAAACGAGAAGTTCATGGTGCGTCTCGACTGGAACATTACCGATGCTCACCATCTGGCCTTGCGTTATAACAAGACGAAGGTGGTTGACTGGCGTACCTGTAATGCCAGCTCACACGATGTGGTGGCTAAAGCAACCAAGTTCAACGACGCACGTATCGGTCCTAAGTCGATGGCGTTCGCCAACAGTCTTTACTACTTCCACAACGATGTGGAATCGTTCTCTGCCGATCTGAACAGCCGTTTCGGTCAGAAGGCTTCTAACCAGCTGCTGGTTACCTATTCAGATCTTAACGACATGCGCGACACGAACTCTGATAACTTCCCGTTCATTGATATCTTGTACGGTAAGGACTCTTCCGGTAAGCAGGTTTACGAGCCGTATATCAGTGCTGGTTATGAGCTGTTCAGCTATAACAATGTGGTGGATACGAAGACCACTAACCTGACTGATAACTTCACTTATTATGCAGGTGCCCATAAGCTTACAGCAGGTTTCCGTTTCGAGCATGTAGCCGCTAAGAACAACTATATGCGTAACGGTACGGGTTACTACCGCTTCAATAGCTTAGACGAGTTCCTGAACGGTGCTGCTCCTAATGCCATTGCCTTTACCTATGGTTTCAACGATGATCCGAGTCCATCGAGCATGGTGCGCTACAACCAGTTGGGTATCTACCTGCAGGACGAATGGGATATCCTGAAGAACTTGAAGCTTACCTATGGTGTACGTGCTGAGAACATCGCCTTTAACGAGGATGATATTGAGCGGAACACTGCTATCTACGACCTTGACTTCAATGGTGTTCGCATCGATACCGGTAAGTGGCCCGACACGTTCTGGCAGTTCTCACCCCGCGTGGGCTTCACTTGGGATGTATTTGGTGACAAGAGTCTGAAGATCCGCGGCGGATCTGGTCTGTTCCAAGGTCATTTCCCGTTGGTATATTTCACCAATATGCCTGGTAATGCTAACGTGTTCCAGCTGAACTACGTAGCAGGTTATAGCGATGGCAATAAGGCTTATGCCGATGGTCTGGGACGTGATCCTGTGTATGTGGAGAATAAGATTCAAGGACTGGCTGGTCGTTTGCTGGGTATGGAGGAGTTACGTGAGTACTTCGAGGTGCCCAAGACCAATGAGCGCCATGTGGCTGATCAGAATATTACGGGTGTGTCATCCGACTTCAAGATGCCGATGGTATGGAAGTCGAGCATTGCCGTAGATTATCAGCTGCCCGTATCTTTCCCCTTTACGGTAACGGGTGAGTTCATCTACAACCAGATGATCAATGCCGTGTATATGGATAATATCAACGTCAAGGATGATCATCCTGAGAATATGGCGCATTTCAATGGTGCTGACGACCGTGTGAAGTTTAGCAACAGCGATCTCTATTATACGGGAAAATATGCCGTCATGCTGAAGAATATCCATAAGGGTTATGGCTATACAGCCAGCATCCAGATGAACGCTGAACCCATCAAGAACCTGAAACTGATGGCTGCCTACACCAAGACCGAGAGCAAAGAGGTGTCGGGTCTGCCGGGACAGAATGCTGTCTCTACTTGGACCAGTACAATCACCGTGGACGGACCTAACAGTACCCGTATGCACCGTTCCAACTATGTGACACCCGATCAGGTGATTGCCTCGCTCGACTATTTCATCCCCTATAGGGTGTTCGGTACGGACTGGGGCACACGCATCAACGTGTTCTACAAGGCTTATTCCGCAAGTAATGGTAGCTACCTTTACACCTCCGATTTCAATGGTGATGGTGTGAACAACGACCTGATCTATATCCCCGCTAACGATGGCGAGATCCAGTTCAAGACTGAAGCCGACCGCATCGCCTTCTGGCGCTTCGTAGAGCAGGATGACTACCTGAACAGTCATCGTGGAGAGTATGCAGAGGCTTATGCCGCCCGTGCTCCCTGGCTGCATCGATTCGATATCCGTATCGCTCAGGACTTCCAGGTAAAGGTGGGCGCTACAAAGCACAAGCTGCAGCTCACTGCCGACATCATCAACTTCGGTAACATGCTCAACTCCAAGTGGGGCATCCCCCAGAACGCTCAGATTTCCAACTATGGTAAAATCCTGAAGTACGAAGGTGTGGATGATTCCAACAAACCGGTCTTCTCAATGTACAAGGTGAACGGCGAGTATCCTACTAAGACGTACGACACGAACATGAGCTACTCCAACTGCTGGAAGCTTCAGCTGGGTATTAAGTATTTCTTTAACTAAATACTGCGGTAGTATGATTATCGACTTTAAGAAACTGGAAGAGAATATCGTTCCTCACTTCAAGGGAGGTGAGGGGCGATATATCATGAAGCACTATACCGATGAGCATGTGAAGATTATGTACGGTCGTTTGGAACCGGGCAGCTCCATCGGTCTGCACCGTCATGAACTGAACTCCGAGGTGATGTACATCCTTTCAGGTGTGGCCACCTACGTCTATGAAGGCGTAGAAGAGGTGGTGCTGCCTGGTCAGGTGCACTACAATCCTATGGGGAAAGAGCACACGCTGATGAACAAGGGAACCGAAGATCTGACGTTCTTTGCAGTGGTACCCGAGCATACCTCAGGTAATAAATAATCTTAAAATCTGTAGTTCGGATTAAACGAAAAGTTCATACATAAGTCAAATGATTAAACTTCGGTTTTACAGATTATTATTAACTAAAAATTATATTTTTATGAAGAGAGTATTATTTATGCTGGCTGGTGTTCTTATGTTCACTGCAGTTTCAGCGCAAGAGAATGGACAGAGAAGAGAACGTCGTCAGCGTGTTGACCGTACAGAACAGATGGTAAAAGACTTCAAACTGGATGCCGAGCAGGCTGAAAAGGTGAAGGCACTGAACGAGAAGTACAACGATTTGTTTGGCATGCGCGGCTTTGGTCGTGGTCAAGGCGGTCAGGGTGGTCAGATGCAGATGCCCAGTCGTGAGGAGATGGAGAAGATGATGAAAGAGCGTCAGGAGAAGATGGAAGTTTACAACACTGAGCTGAAGGAGATCCTGACAGCCGAGCAGTTCGAGGCTTACCAGAAGCAGCAGGAAGAAAGACGTAGAAATCGTCCGCAGTTTGGTGGTGGCGCTCCTGGCGGTGGCTTCCCCGGTGGTGGTGGCTTCCCCGGTGGCGGAGCTCCTGGCGGTGGCTTCTAATCGTAATAGGTAAAGATTGTATGACAAAGGGATGGGCGAAAACCCATCCCTTTGTTGTTATTATTGGGAGTTAACTACTATGCAAAGACAAGTTCCTCCTTCTCCGGGTTCTTACTGATATGAATGGTGCTGCCTTCTTGCAGGTCACCACCCAACAGCTTTTCGCACACCCCGTCTTCGATGTAGTTCTGAATAGCCCTCTTCAGCGGTCGTGCACCAAACTGCACATCATAACCCTTCGTGGCCACGAACTCCTTCGCCTCGTCGGTAATGTCGAGATGATAGCCTAAGTCCTCTACACGTTTATAAAGGTCCTTGAGTTCCACCTCAATAATCCGCTTGATAGCTGTTAGATCAAGCTGGTCGAAGGTGATGATCTCATCCAATCGGTTCAGGAACTCAGGTGAGAACTGTTTGCTCAGACTCTTCTGGATGATGCTACGGGCATACGCCTTGTCCTGCTCGTTAAGAGCCAGACTGGAACCACTGGCATTGAAGCCCACGCCACGACCGAAATCCTTCAACTGACGCGTTCCGCTATTCGATGTCATGATGATTACCGTATTGCGGAAATCAATCAACCTTCCGTTACCATCGGTCAACCGTCCTTCGTCCAGCACTTGCAGCAACATGTTGAACACGTTCCCATGCGCCTTCTCAATCTCGTCGAGCAAGACGATGGAGTAGGGATGACGGCGCACACGCTCCGTGAGCTGACCGCCTTCCTCATAGCCTACATAGCCCGGAGGGGCACCGATGAGTCGGGAGGTGTTGAAACTCTCCGAATACTCACTCATATCGATGCGTATCAGCGCATCGGCACTACCGAACATCTGCTCGGCTAGTTTCTTCGCCAAGTACGTCTTTCCCACACCCGTAGGACCTAAGAACATAAACGCGCCGATGGGATGATTAGGCTCTTTCAAGCCAACGCGGTTGCGCTGGATGGCCTTTACCATCTTCTCGATAGCCGCATCCTGTGCAATCACAGACGCTTTCAGCTCCTGCTCCAGGTTCTTCAGACGAATACCCTCCGACTGTTCCATACGCTGTACGGGAACACCCGTCATCATCGAAACCACCTCGGCCACCTCTTTCTCTGTAATCACCTTGCGCTCTTCGTCCTCTCCGTGTGTCCATTTCTCCTGCAGCACCAGCAAATTCTGCTCAAGTTGCAGTTGCTTGTCGCGATAGCCCGCAGCCAGTTCAAAGTCCTGACTGCGCACGGCCAGTTGTTTCTTCTCTTTGGTCTCTGCAATCTGCTTTTCCATTTCCGTAATCTCCGGTGGTACTGCAGCATGCTGAAGGTGCGTCCTTGAGCCCACCTCGTCGAGCGCATCGATAGCCTTATCAGGGAAGAAACGGTCGGTAATATACCTGTCTGTCAGTTTGACACATGCCAAAATGGCATCGTCGGTATAGCTCACATGGTGATGCTGTTCGTATCTCTCCTTGATGTTATGCAGGATATGAATCGTTTCCTCAACGGTTGTAGGCTCCACGATAATCTTCTGGAAACGGCGCTCCAAGGCCCCGTCCTTCTCAATGGAGTTACGGTATTCATCCAGTGTGGTGGCACCGATGCACTGTATTGTTCCGCGTGCCAGGGCAGGCTTCAGGATATTGGCTGCATCCATGCTTCCAGGAGTTGATCCTGCTCCAATCAGCGTGTGTATCTCATCGATGAAAACGATGATATCGGGATTGGCCTCAATCTCTTTGATCAAGGCGCGGATGCGCTCCTCAAACTGTCCGCGGTATTTCGTACCAGCCACCACAGCCGTCATATCCAGGTTCACCACCCGTTTGTTGAACAGCATAGGCGAGGTGTGGCGCTGGGCAATCATCTGCGCCAGTCCTTCCACAATGGCACTCTTGCCTACACCGGGCTCACCAATCAGAATCGGGTTGTTCTTCTTACGGCGACCTAAGATCTCAATGACGCGTTGGAGTTCACGCTCACGACCCACTACGGGATCGAGCTTGCCCTCTACTGCCGCCTTCGTCAGATCCGTACTGAAGTTATCCAGTACTGGTGTCTTACCATCACCCTTACGGGTCTTCGTGGTGGTCTTGTTCGACTGATGGTTATCATTACTCTTTACGCCATCAACGGGAGCATCGTCTTCCTCATCTTCTTCCGGCAGACCGATTCCGTTCATGGGATGTATAGGCTCCTTCTTCTGGGAGAAGAAAGCCAGGGCATCATCATAGTCCATATTATTGAATTCTAATACTACTTTAGCGCCGTTGTCCACCTGGTCGTGCAGAATGGCCAACAGCAAATGGGGTACATCAACGGTTGTCAGGGCTTGAATGCGCGCCTCGAGCACAGCAAGCTTCAGCACATTGCTTGCTTTCTCATTGAGAATCAGTTCCTGGGTGTTGATAGGGTAGGTGTATTCCTCCTCGCGCACCTTCTGTTCCAGTTCCATCTTCATCGACTGCAGATTGATGTCGCGTGTCATGAAATACTCCCTCACCAGACCCTGCTTGTCGCGCAGAATACCCAACAAGAGATGTTCGGGTCCTACAGATCTGCTGGCCAGACGCACAGCCTCCTCACGACTGAACGCAAGGATCTGAGAAACCTTTGGTGAAAACTGACTGGTCATGATCGTATTCCTATTTTATTATTATATTCTGTTGCAAAATTAATGTTTTTATTGTAACTTGCAAAAATAATGCCAGAAAAACAATGCTTTATTCCCCTCCCATCGCAGGGGAGGGTCAAGGGTGGGTCTATTGTTCCTGTTTATAAAATTCGCTCCAAGGTACACGAAAAATCGCGGAAACCCCGATAAACAAAGGGAAATCTATCTGTTTCAACATACACTAAAGGTACACTAACATACACTATACGTGAATCAACATACACGCAACATACACGCCTACTTTCTTTTTATTCCCACGTTGGGAACATTTTATTCCCACGTTGGGAACTAATTATTCCCATGTTGGGAACTAAAATTCGTTTGTGAATCTCAAGTGTATCTTGCGTGTATGTTATTGGGCCTATAGTGAACGTTTGTGTATGTTGCGTGTATGTTGAAAACAACCTTTTTTCTTGTATATAAAGGCGTTTCCAACGAAATCCGTGTATGTTGCGCCATTTTTGTGAATTCAAAATTTGGATTGTCTGGTTTTGCATTGCGATATCTATGCTTTTAGGCGCTAATACCTATGCTTTCAGACTCCATTATCTATGATATTGCACCTCGAAACCATAGGTTTCAGAAACGGATTAAATCTGTCTAGACTCACCTCTCCTCCAAATGCAGGAAACATCATCAGCAGACCTACTGAATATCATTAGATAATGATAAAAAATATGCCCAATGTGAACTTTTGTGTACTATTTCTCCTTTAATAATTTGCAAAAGAGTTTGGAAAACTATATCTTTGCGGTGTCGAATGATCATCAAGAAAGAATAACTAATAATATAATATTATGAGGTATATTTAAAAAGTCATGATAAGATTCTTAAGTCATATTTATTATACTTATTATAGTATTGACAAGTTTTTTTGTCGTTTTAGTACTGATAGATACAGTAAGCCGAAAAACAGGTATGTGCCCATTATAGCAGATTCGTTAATTGAAACGACAATATGTGGATTTGTTTTCGGAGCACTTCGTATTGTATTGGATTTAGTCGGTCTTATATGTTGCTTTCCTCCTAAAGTAAATAGAATTGTTTCCTGCATAATGATTGCAATAGGTGTATTCTTCTTTGCGTTACTATGGAAGAAGGTGGCAGATACAAAAACGTATGAGTATTATTTCTCTGAATTCGACAATGATGCAAATTATGATCATTTCGCATGGAACCTAATTTCTTTCTTTGTCTTTGTTATTGCCGTTGCATTACTCTTGTATAGCATATTTACCACATTCCCATTGTAAGATATAAGTACTTGGTTTCTATGGGACTGGTGCCAGCTATCATTTCGCTGCTCCAAAATTAGGCTATTTCGAGAGATTGTATTATCTTTGCACAATCATTATTGTATAACTCTTAAATTTGAGATTATGAAGAATAAAGAGTGTTCTGCCTGCAGAAGCAAAGATACCACTAGAAATGGCGTAGAAGAAAGAGTACGACTGGCGATAATAAAACAATACGCCGGGGAGAAGAAAGCGTCGATGAAACGACGTGATGACCATCATGACTACACGGAACGACGTATGTATATGATCACATTAGAGGTGGAAGGGCGGCGCCCGCTCTTCGGTCATCTTGTTGGTGATGCCTTTGCTCCTGCTGGTAGTGAGCACGAACCGCGCATTGAATTGTCGGATCTAGGCAAGGCCGTGCAAAGTGAATGGATGGGCATACACGGCTATTACCCGCAGATAGAAGTGGTGGCCGTTCAGATGATGCCCGATCACATGCATGGCATCCTCTTTGTCAAAGCTCCGCTCCCTGTGCATCTTGGACAGGTGATTTCGGGGTTTAAGGCAGGATGCAGGAGAGCGCAGAGGGCTTTAACTGCGGCAGAACCGCAGCCTACGGAAAAAGCAATGAAAGCTGATGCAGAACCGCAGATTACGGAGAAAGGCGATTCTCTGCAAGTGGCGGTTTTGCCGTCACATGACAAAAGGGTATATAACCAGCTATTTGCCAAAGGCTACAACGATTTGATTCTTCGTTCCTATGACGAACTGCCAGCATGGAAGAACTACCTGTGTGACAACCCTCGACGGTTGATGATGAAACGTGCCAACCCTAATAACCTGCGCCCTTTCTTTGATTTACGTATCGGCTCGCATATCTACAACGGCATTGGGAACCGTCGGCTGCTGTCAGCTCCCAAGCGCATGACCGTCCGCTTATCGCGCCGACTTAGTGAAAGCGACATAGAAATGGAAACAAAGCGATACCTTGAAGCAGCAAGACAGGGGGCGGTGCTTATTTCTCCAGCCATCTCACCTGGAGAGAAGTGTGTGATGAGAACAGCCTTCAATGCCGGTCTGCCTACAATCGTATTGTTGGAAAACGGATTTACACCATTGTCGAAGCCTCATGGTGAACAGTTCTATGCATGTGCCAAGGGGCACTTGCTTATGCTCTCGCCTTGGGAACATCATAACGAGAAGAAAACGATTACCGCACAACAATGTATGGAACTGAATCTGCTGGCTCAGGAATTATGTAAGAACAATGGATAATCATGTAAATTGGGAAACCTCAAAACTTCCCTTAAGTTTTTTATCCGAAGATAAAAAGAAAAGCATACTTTCCTTTTGTAGTTCGCTAACTTATTCGTACCTTTGCAGCCGATTTAATTAAATATTGTAAGTAAAAGGCTATATTTTATATCGATTATGTCAGATAATCAGTCAATCGTAGGACACAAGATCAAAGGGATCAGAGAGTCTAAGAACCTCACCATTGAGGAGATTTCAGAACGTAGTGGCTTGTCGGCCGAGCAGATTTTATCTATTGAGAATGATGAGAACCTGCCATCGTTAGGTCCGCTGATCAAGATTGCCCGTGCATTAGGTGTTCGTTTAGGAACCTTCATGGACGATAATGATGCATTAGGTCCGGTGGTATGTCGTGCTGCCGATCGCGAGCGAAACAGTAGCATCAGTTTCTCCAACGATGCCACCGATGCCCGTAAACATATGGAGTATCATCCTCTGGCACAGCAGAAGGCAGGTCGCCACATGGAACCGTTCGTCATTGACATCAATCCCGAGGACACCCCTAACTTCCAACTCTCTGAACACGAAGGAGAGGAGTTTATCTATGTGATGAACGGTGAGGTGGAGATTGTGTATGGAAAGGATACCTACACCCTGAAAGAGGGCGACAGCATCTTCTACGACTCCATCGTGAAGCACCATGTGCATGGCGCGCCAGGTAAGAGTGCGAAGATTCTCGCCGTTGTATATATACCCTTTTAATAGTTGACAGTTGATAGTTGACAGTTTATAGTTAAGATGGGAAATAATGTAAGATTAGACATGGCTGGCAGACCACTGCCAGATAGAACATACCCCGCAGAGACTGGTTCTGCTGGTTATACGCTTCATGAGAAGACCTTAGGACAGTGGCTCGAGTATTGGGCAGAAACCACACCCGACAAGGAATACATCGTGTATTCCGACCGTGACCTCCGCTTTACATGGAGTAAGTTCAACGAGCGTGTGGACAATCTGGCCAAGGGTCTTATCGCCATTGGTGTAAAGCGTGGTTCCAACGTGGGCATCTGGGCCACAAACGTGCCCGACTGGCTCACGTTCCTTTATGCCACAGCCAAGATTGGTGCCGTACTGGTAACGGTGAACACCAACTACAAGCAGAACGAGCTGGAATATCTGTGTAAGGACTCCGATATGCATACCCTGTGTATCACTGATGGTACATGGGACTGTAACTACGTGGACATGACCTACACGATGCTGCCGGAACTGAAGACCTGCGAACGCGGTCATCTCAACAGCGAACGCTTCCCATATCTGAAGAACGTAGTATATATAGGTATGGAGAAGTATCGCGGTATGTTCAACACAGCCGAACTCTTACTGCTTGGTCAGAACATCGAAGATGAGACGCTGCTCGAGATGAAGAGCAAGGTGACCTGTCATGATGTGTGTAACATGCAGTACACCAGTGGAACGACAGGCTTCCCCAAGGGTGTGATGCTGACGCACTACGGTATTGCCAACGACGGCTACTTCACGGGCGAGAACATGGGCTTTACACAAGATGACAAGCTCTGTGTCTGCGTACCGTTGTTCCACTGCTTCGGCGTGGTGTTGGCCACCATGAACTGTCTGACACATGGCTGTACAGAGGTGATGGTGGAGAAGTTCGACCCGTTGGTGGTATTGGCCTCTATCCATAAAGAAAGGTGTACGGCGGTGTATGGCGTACCCACGATGTTCATTGCCGAGTTGAACCATCCGATGTTCGATATGTTCGACCTGACCTGTCTGCGTACGGGTATTATGGCCGGATCGCTCTGTCCTGTGGAACTGATGAGACAGGTGAGCGAGAAGATGTATATGACCATCACATCGGTCTATGGGCTCACAGAGAGTTCGCCGGGTATGACGCAGACCTGTCTGAACGATACCTTCGAGCAGCGCTGCACCACCGTTGGACGCGACTTCCCCTTCGTGGAGGTGAAGGTGCTGGATCCCGAAACAGGAAAGGAATGTCCTGTGGGTGTTCAGGGCGAGATGTGCTGCAAGGGCTTCAACGTGATGAAGGGATACTATAAGAACCCCGAGGCTACAGCTGAGGTGATTGATAAGAACGGATTCCTCCATTCAGGCGACTTGGGTATCAAGGACAAGCAGGGCTTCTATAAGATTACGGGTCGCATCAAGGATATGATCATCCGTGGTGGTGAGAACATCTATCCGCGCGAGATCGAGGAATTTCTCTACCATATGCCCGGCATCCGTGATGTGCAGGTGGCTGCCGTTCCTTCGAAGAAATATGGTGAGGCCGTTGGAGCCTTCATCATTCTGGAAGAAGGTGTGAAGATGGAGCCCGAGGACGTACAGGAGTTCTGTCGTGGAAAGATTGCCCGTTATAAGATTCCCAAGTATGTATTCTTTATCGATCAGTTCCCGCTGACAGGCTCTGGTAAGATCCAGAAGTTCAAGCTCAAGGAGATGAGTCTGCAGCTCTGTGAGAAACTGGGAATTGAAGTAATCTGATTCCATTCAATTAAAATATCAAAAAATACGTGTTTTTTGTGACAGCATATTTGTGTATGTCACAAAAAATGCGTACTTTTGCTTTGTTTTAGAGGTCAAAAGCCGTTAGAGGGGCTTTAAATGGCCTTAAACGGCATTTTTAATCTTTTTAAGATTGATCAATGACAGGTTGAACCGATAAGAACAAAGAAAAGACTATAAAAAGAAATGGACGAGAATCAGACATTTGATGGTGGACAGACCATCGACAATGACAGAATTATCAAGATCAACATCGAGGAGGAAATGAAATCCTCCTATATCGACTATTCGATGTCGGTAATTGTTGCCCGTGCCCTTCCTGATGTGCGAGACGGATTCAAACCCGTGCACCGCCGTATCCTCTATGGTATGGCCGGAATCGGTAACACGAGCGACAAACCCTATAAGAAATGTGCCCGCGTGGTAGGTGAGGTGCTGGGTAAGTACCACCCCCACGGCGACAGCTCAGTATATGGCGCATTGGTACGTATGGCGCAAGACTGGAATATGCGCTACACCTTGGTTGACGGACAAGGTAACTTCGGTAGTGTTGACGGCGACTCTGCCGCTGCTATGCGATATACCGAGTGCCGTCTCTCCAAGATGGGTGAGCATATCATGGACGACTTGGAGAAGGACACCGTTGACATGGTGAACAACTTCGACGATTCACTGACGGAGCCGAGCGTGATGCCGACGAAGATTCCTAACCTGTTGGTGAACGGTGGAAACGGTATTGCAGTAGGTATGGCTACCAATATCCCGACACACAACCTGGGTGAGGTCATCGATGGCTGCTGTGCCTATATCGACAATCCTGAGATTGATACAGAAGGCCTGATGCAGTATATCCAGGCTCCCGACTTCCCCACAGGTGCTTATATCTACGGTCTGCAGGGCGTGAAAGATGCCTATGAGACGGGTAGGGGACGAATCGTGATGCGCGCCAAGGCCGAAATCGAGAGTCATGAGGCTCATGACAAGATCGTCATCACTGAGATTCCTTATGGCGTGAACAAAGCACAGCTCATTGAGTATATTGCCGACCTGGTAAAGGAAGGTAAGCTCGAGGGTATCTCATATGCCAACGACGAGTCTGGTCGTCAGGGTATGCGTATCGTCATTGATGTGAAGAAGGATGCCAACGCTAACGTGATTCTGAACAAGCTGTTCAAGATGACGGCTCTGCAGAGCGCCTTCTCCGTGAACTGCATTGCTCTGGTAAAGGGACGTCCCCGTCTGCTTTCCCTGAAGGAATGCGTGAAGTACTTCGTGGAGCACCGTCATGATGTGACCATCCGTCGCACCAAGTACGACCTGAAGAAAGCGCAGGAGCGTGCCCATATCCTCGAAGGACTGATTGTTGCAGTGAACAACATCGACGAGGTGGTACATATCATCCGTAACTCGTCCACACCGAGTGATGCCCAGCGTAACTTGGAGAAACGCTTCGACCTGGATGAACTGCAGTCGAAGGCCATCGTGGATATGCGTCTGTCACAGCTCACTGGTCTGCGTGTGGATCAGCTCCACCAGGAGTTTGACGACTTACAGAAGCTGATTGCCGACTTGCAGGAGATTCTTGACAATCCCGAGCGCTGCAAGCAGGTGATGAAGGATGAGCTGCAGGAAGTGAAAGAGAAATATGGTGATCCTCGCCGTACACAGATTGTACCTGATGAGCATGAGTTCAATGCAGAGGACTTCTACCCGAACGATCCAGTGGTGATCACGGTAAGTCATCTGGGCTATATCAAGCGTACTCCGCTGTCGGAGTTCCGTGAGCAGGCTCGTGGCGGTGTAGGTGCCAAGGGTGCCCGTACCCGTGATAACGACTTCACGGAATATATATATCCGGCCACCATGCACCAAACGATGCTCTTCTTCACCAAGAAGGGTCGTTGCTACTGGCTGAAGTGCTACGAGATTCCAGAAGGCGACCGCAATTCGAAGGGTCGTGCCATCCAGAATCTGTTGAATATCGACAGTGATGACTCGGTAAACAACTTCTTGAGACTTCGCGGTAAAGGTCTTGAAGATCAGGAGTTTGTTAATAGTCATTATATCGTCTTCGCAACCAAGAACGGTATCGTTAAGAAGACTTGTCTGGAAGCTTATTCCCGTCCTCGTGCCAACGGTGTGAACGCGATCAATATCTTAGAGAATGACGAGGTGGTAGATGTTCGTCTCACCAACGGTAAGAACGAACTGATCATTGCCAACCGCAACGGTCGTGCCGTCCGCTTCAATGAGAATGCCGTCAGAACAATGGGTCGAGTGGCCACAGGTGTTCGAGGCATGCGCATCGACGATGGTGATGATGCTGTGGTAGGCATGGTGGTGGTGAACAATCCTGAACAGGAAACCATCATGGTGGTAAGTGAAGAGGGCTACGGCAAGCGTTCGCAGGTAGAGGACTACCGTGTGACCAACCGTGGTACCAAGGGTGTGAAGACCTTGAACATCACCGATAAGACCGGTCGTCTGGTGGCCATCAAGAACGTTACCGACGAGAACGACCTGATGATCATCAACAAAAGCGGTATCGTGATCCGTCTGGCTGTGGCCGACTGCCGTGTCATGGGTCGTGCTACACAAGGTGTACGACTGATCAACCTGACCAAGAAGAACGATGTCATTGCCAGTGTATGTAAGGTGATGAGTTCTGAACTGGAGGCAGTGGTTGAACAGAAGAGTCGTGAAGAGTGGGCACAGACCTCAGAGGCCATCCGAAAGGATGTGACCGCTGAGTCGGCTACTGAGAATGAGAATATTACTCCGATCGTCGATTTCGTTGATGATGAGACAGTTGAGGAACCCTGATCAGTAGATAAGAGACGACGAATTAAACTTTTTTGAATTGTGTTAGTCAAAACAAGCGAATGAAATAGATTATTTAATTACCTTTTTAATAAACAAGCTTATGAAGAAAATGATCATGATGGCTGTTGCTTCCCTGGTGGTTGTTTCAGCCGGTGCACAGAACAAGGATTTCCAGAAGCAGATGAAAGCAGCAAGTGCTTATCAGGAAGCATTGGGAGTCTTGAACTCTAACTTGAGTGGCCTGTCTGCTGAGGACAAGGCGCTGGGCTATAACAGATTAGTTGATCTGGCTATGGACAAGTTCAACAAAGAGAACAACATCAAACTGACCAACCAGGTGACTCAAAAGAATGATCCCTTCGACAACGATGGTATGATTGAGGCTGCTGAGAATGCGCTCAAGGCTGGTATGGAGTGCGATAAGTTCGACCAGATGCCCAATTCAAAGGGTAAGGTAGCTCCGAAGTTCCGCAAGAAGAATGCAGAGCGTCTGCTCACAGCACGTAACCTGCTGCTCTCTGCAGGACAGGACCTGTATAACGAAAAGAAGTTTGATGCAGCACAGAAAGCCTTCGGTCTGTTCGTTGACAGTCGTAAGGATCCGTTGTTCTCTGAGTCTGACTTCTCTGCTGAGAGTTTCTACACACAGATTGCTTACTTCGCAGCACTCGCTGCCTACAACAACCATGACTTCCCTGCAGCCAGCAACTATGCTGACCTCTGCAAGAACGATGCTGAATATGGCAACGAAGCTATGGATATCAAGGTGCTGAGTATGAAGGCACAGCTGAAGACCAAGGAAGACTCTGTGAAGTACATGAACGACCTGAAGGCACTGCATGCACAGGAGCCGGAGAACGAGCGTTACTTCTCTCTGCTTACCGAGTACTATCAGAATACTCAGGACAATGCTGCTAAGAAGGCTCTGATTGAAGAGCAGGTGGCTAAGTATCCGAGTAAGATGTCATGGGCACTGAAGGGTGAGAGCGACATGAACGAATCAAAGTGGAAGGAAGCCATTGATTCTTACAAGAAGGCTCTTGAGCTTGACAACGACTTCCTCCAGGTACGCTACAACCTCGCTCTCTGCGAGAACCAGCAGGCTATTACCTTGCGAGAGGCAGCTGGTGGAAACATGACTCCCGAGGTGAAGCAGTATCTGCAGAACTCTATTGATAACCTGCTCATCATCAAGGAGAAGGATCCTAACCGTGAGATGGTGAACTGGGCCTACACCCTGTATCAGGCTTACTACCTGATCGGCGATGAGGCTAAGGCAAAGGAATTGGAATCACTTGTACAGTAATAAACCTTACAGGGGATCATGTTCTATGGTCCCCTGTTTCACTTGAATAGAATGAAGCGTATCGTTATCTTATCGCTTCTCTTGATAATACTGGTACCGTGCTTGAACGCTCAACGAAAGGAGATCGGTCAGGCACGTACTTTTATGAAGAGTGGTAAGAACTTTGACCGGGCGGAGAAGCTCATGCGTGACTTGCTGAAGGACAGTGCGAATCAGGAGAATCTGAAGATTCATAGTATTCTCTGTGATGCGCTCCGTAAACAGTATGAGGCAGGGAACATGAAGATGTATCTGAAACAGAAGGTGGATACGGCGCAGCTGTTCCATCTGACAAGGACGATGTTCACGGACTTCGAGACGCTGGATTCATTGGATGCGCGACCTAACAAGAAAGGGGAGGTGAAACCCCGTTATCGCGACAAGAACGCACAGTTCCTGAACACCTACCGCATGAACCTGTTTAACGGTGGGGTGTTCTTCATCAGGAAACAGGACTATCTTACAGCCTATAAGATGTTCGACATGTACATCGACTGTGCTCAACAACCGTTGTTTACCTCATACCATTATCCTGACAGTCCTGAGGCAGCCTACTGGACGGTCTTCTGCGGCTATAAGATGCAAGATGCCGACTTGGCTTTGAAGTATGCCGACATGGCGCTGGAAGATACTGCTCATCTGGAGTTCACGTATGAGTATCTGGCTGAGATCTACAAGAAGCAGGACGATAGGGAACGGTATGTGCAGGCTTTACGCGATGGATTCTTCCGCTATAAGGATAACAAGTATTTCTTCACTTACCTGATTGACCATTACAATGCCGTTCAGCAGTCTGACTCTGCCATGCACATCGTCGATGCTGCGCTCGAACATGATGCCAACAGCGAATTGTTCCTCTTTGCCAAGAGTAATCTGCTGTTGAACACGGGCAGGTACGATGAGTGTATTGCGTTGTGCGACACGATGATTGCGCGCAACGACTCACTGGCCGATTTCCATTACAATGCCGGTGTGGCCTACATGAACCAAGCTTTCATCATCCAGCGCGACCAGAAGATGAACGCCAAGACACGCAAGAAGGTGAGTGAGAAATACAACAAGGCAAAGAACTATATGGAACGCTACCGATTATTGGCGCCCGACCAGAAAGACAAGTGGGCGGCAGCGTTGTATAATATCTACTTACAGCTGAACATGGGTAAGCAGTTTGAGGAGATTGACAAACTGCTGCGGTAATTATTTATAAATAACCTCCTGATAGCCTACCAGTTTGTCAGTACGGTCGCCCTGTCCCTTGAAATACACCAGCATCTGGTAGCTGTTCTCCGTCTGGTAGAAATCGCCCTCAGTGGGCATGGTCCTCAACGTTCCATCAGGGCGCATCAGCAGGTACTGGTAAGAGTAGTATCCTAATTTCTGCATCAGTACCGCCTCATAGCATTTCGTTTCCTCATTATACGACATCTTGTATTCGGGCAGGAAACGGTCGTTTGTCCAGGCATTGTTGATATACACATCCCCCGCAACAGGAGTAGGACAAGCAAGGGTGTAGTGCACCATAACGTAGTCGGATAGGGTATGGATATCCACGTTGTCACTGTTTCTGATCAGGAACGCGCCGTTTGCATCCTCGTCATACACATAGTTGTTTCGTGGCTCGTCCAGAAAGGGGTAGGCATGGTAATGCTGTCCGTCCCATTCTATACGGTCTATACCCATGGTGGGATGGTCCACGTCAAGAACCTCGAATTTCCGGTATTCATTACCGGCGGGAAAGATCAGGTCACGACAGTGCAGCCATTGTAGTCCGTTGTTCATCACATACTGCGGTTGTGCATTGATCTTGGCATTGTCCCACCGCCTGTTCTGCATCACCACCGTCTTGATCTGTTCCTGCGGCACCACAACCGTCTGACCGCCGTAGTTTACCGTGGCTGCCACCTGTTGGTGGGCGTTGTTGATATCTATGTCGGTGTTGGAACTCACCGTCATCTGTACCCCCATCAGCGGTTCCAGAACCATGAAGCAGGCAGTGAACATCGGCTCATAGTCGTTGTTCTCATCCATCACCGTCAGCTTATAGTTTCCGCTCATCTTGATGCGGCATCGGTCGTTGGGAATACGTAACGCATAGTGCGTATAAAGGATATTGGTGTTCAGCGACTCCCTATAGTCGTCTATCGTGTTCCCTTCTGTAAACCCACTGATATAGTCGTTGGGAAACAGTTCCTCCGAGACGGTCCAATCGGCCTCGCAGTGCTCAATCTTATAAGTATATCGGTGATATTCGTGAGTGAGATCGTCAAAGTCAATACATATCGGCTCGCTACCGTTCAGCTGGACGATAGGCAGCGCCATCCAGCGGTCGCCCGCCATCACCTGCAGTGATGCGATCCTGTTGCTGAGTATCTCGTTGCGCTGGCCGCTCACGGTTGTTACGAGGATGAGCAGCAAGCATCCTAATGCGAGTCTCTTCATGTATTCCTCCAGATATGCTTTATCGATTGTTATTACCATTTGAGCGCAAAGATATGAATATAAAATGATGTTCGCAAATTTAGAACACTTTTTTTCTTTTGTGTGCATAAATCTGCTAAACTGTATGTCTAAAAACTGAACACGGATCTTGCGGATCTTACGGATTTTTAGTTTAGACATAAGAACGTTTTTAGACATAATAACATAAGAACACAAAGGCTATTTCAACTCCCCGCGCCTCGTAGGGGCGAGGTCCTGGCAAGGGGGGCAGGGTGGAGTAGAAAACCAACACCCATTCTAAGGAATTCAGGAATCAAGGATAGAGCATAAGCGGTCATTTCATGCCATTCCCCATGAAAATCCTTCCAGATTTCTTGCTAATTCCATAATCAATTTGTATCTTTGCACACAGAAGCGTGCGATGTTGCTTACGCTCGGCATTGATACTAGCATCATTGCCCTCGCTTAACCGCAATATTGTCAGCGACAAACTTATTGTTAAACTTTTATTTCTCATGCTATGAGTAAATACATTAATCCGTTTACTGATGTCGGATTCAAAAAAATCTTTGGGCAGGAGATCAACAAGGACCTGCTGATAGACTTCCTGAACAGCTTGCTGAGAGGGGAAGTTTGTGGAACTTCGACGTGAAGGGGGTGTACTGTATTTCGTTCCTGATTTTTCAGCAGGAGGGTATATCTGAGAAGTTCAGAACGGATATTGCGCTATTGGACATGAAGACGAAACAGCTGTTTAGTGACAAGATACGTCTGATCTACCTTCAGTTGCCGCTGTTCACAAAGGAGGTGTCGGAATGTGAGAATCAGTTTGAACGCTGGATATACGTACTTAAGAATATGGAGAAGCTGAACAGATATCCTTTTGAGATCAAGGACAAGGTCTTCAAGAAGCTGATTGAGACCTGTGATGTTGCCTCATGGACCCGTGAGGAGCGCATCAAGTATGACCATGCCCTGAAGCATTTCCGCGATACCATTGCTGTGATGGAAGGCCAGAAGCAGGAAGGAATCAAGGAAGGACGTGCAGAAGGAATCAAGGAAGGAAAGGAGCAAGGTCGTAAAGAGGAGCGGATGGCCATAGCTCAAAACATGAAAGCGAAGGGAATAGATGCCAGTCTAATTTCAGAAACTACAGGCTTATCCACGGAAGAGATTAACAACCTATAAATGAGAGAGAGGAGCAATCCTCTCTCTTTGTTTATTATAGGGAAGTCTACAATTCATTATCTATTTATTGTTTGATTTTGGTTAGATTCTGTTTAATTTGCTTTTCCCCATGGCGGCGACCGTTGGTTCTGCCCGCTTGCGGGCATCCATACTTCGGTCGCCTGCTGAGAACTAACGGTCGGCGCCATGGCGGAAGCCAAATAAATGTTACCTTGTGGTTTTTCCTGAAATCCCAGGTTCCTTAGACTTTATAAACCACATGGACGAGACGGTTGAACCGTTTCGTCCTTTTTATCCGTTGTATCTGAGTTATCCGTGTTCAGAATTCCTTTAGTCACCTTCGGCGAGAAATCCCACAAAATCGATTTAGAATCCAACATCTGTTCTAAGGATTTCAGGAATCAAGGATAGGGCATAAGCAGCCATTTTATGCCCTTCTCATGTAACAATGAATACAAGGTCCTGACAGGTAAAGAACTGAAAGAGTTTAAGTTATATTTTGGTACCGAAATTGATTTCGGTACCAAAACTGTTCGCCTTGGATTCTTCGACTTCTGTTCTTTCCCTTTGTCACCTATCTTTCATCCATTATTATCTGTAGTCAGCAAAATCTGCATGACCTAATAACTGAACACGGATCTTGCGGATCTTACGGATTTTTAGTTTAGACATAAGAACGTTTTTAGACATAATAACATAAGAACACAAAGGCTCTTTCAACTCCCCGCGCCCTCGTAGGGGCGGAATCCTGGCAAGGGGGGTGGGTGGAGTAAAAAACCAACACCTGTTCTAAGGAATTCAGGAATCAAGGATAGGGCATAAGTGGTCATTTCATGCCCTTCTAATGAAATTCCGTTTGTTTTTCTTGCTAATTCCATAAATAATCTTTATCTTTGACTTCGTCGAAGATACTTTCGCTCTGAAACAAAAATAAATCCATATTTATTTTGTATTTCCCTCGCTTAATCGTATCTTTGCACTTGCATTGCCAATATGCTTTGGTGAAAGCGGCGGTGCGACTTTTGTGGGTAAATAATAGCGTTTGCTGTTTACAGAACATTCCAAAGCTTGGTCGCAGAAGGATTTCTACGCAAAACATGCATACGTTCACGCTATGCGTGGGCGTTACTTGTTTCGTAGAAGGGTATGACCAAGCACCTGGAATGTGGATGAGTACTCGTCCACGTTTTTCGTGTTTGGTCATACATTTGTTTTTTAGAGAGCAGCGCATAAACGACATAACGCTTATGCAAGCAACCAGTAACGACAACCCCGTACTAAACAATCCGTACGAGGAGCCTAAGTATTACTACGACACAGACATGAATGGCAACATAGACTATACGACTGTCATCAATGGGCGACGTCCGTATGGCTATGATGTGAATATCGTGCCTAAGAAACGTGGTGGACAAACGATATTCTCTCAGGAAGATTTTATTTCGGTAGATCCTAACGCTGAGTTTATCAACACCATTCGTAAAGAAGTGAAAACATGGCGTGAGGCTGGCTATCCAAAGGCTTCTCGCATTACTAAAGAGTTACTTGATTTCTGGTTCAACAACCAGAAACGACTTGTAAATCTTCGCCTGTTCTTCTGCCAACGGGAGGCCATAGAAACAGCCGTTTGGTTAAACGAAATAGCTGAACGTGACCCCAATACTGGCAACTACATAATAAACCTGCTTGGTGAACGCCGTCATAGCGTATCACAAGATGATGCCTATGTATTGCCACGCACAGCCTTCAAGATGGCAACAGGTACAGGTAAGACAGTCGTGATGGCTATGCTAATTCTCTACAACTATCTGAACAAGCGTGCCAACCCGATGGATACTCATTATGCCGACCACTTCCTGCTTTGTGCACCTGGCATCACCATTCGCGACCGATTGGGCGTTCTCCAACTCGACAATAGCCAACGCGCCAACAATTTCGAACGGAACGACTATTATCATCAACGTGGTTTGATACCACCTCAGTTTGAAAAAGAATTGGGCGGTCTTAACTCCTCCATCACCATCTTAAACTATCAGCAGTTCTTGCCAAAGGTGTTTGCAGGCAAGCATGCCTCCCCATTTGATGGAAAGCAAAAATGGGTGAACGGCCAATTGGTCACACAAAAGGACAAAGAAGACTACAGCATGCTGCTGAGCCGTGTCTTGGAAAAGGGTGTGAAAGGCAAGCGCATCGTCATCATCAACGACGAAGCCCATCATTGCTACCTGCCTCGAATAGTCAAAGACAGGACATTGAGTGATGATGAGAAGACCGACTTGAAGAACGAGAACGAGGCTGCTATGGTATGGTATGAAGGGCTTCGTCAGATGAAACTCTTAGGTTATAAAATCCAACACGTCTACGACCTCTCAGCCACGCCTTACTATTTGAAAGGCTCTGGTTATCCAGAATATTCTTTGTTCCCTTGGGTGGTAAGCGATTTTGGTTTAGTTGATGCCATCGAAAGCGGATTGGTCAAGATTCCCTATCTGCCTGCCTACGACAATGCAGAAGGATTGGATGAACCCAAGTTGCGCAATATCTACGACTGTATTAAGGACAAACTTCCCAAACGTGGTATCCGCGGCCAAAAGAAAAAAGACAAGGAAGATAATGTCGACACCAGCGATCTGCCTGCTCAGGCTCCTAATCTGCCCACGTTGCTGAACACCGCTTTGGAGCAATTCGTGAAAGACTACGAGGATTATTATCGTGGAATGCGAACGGCCTATGAACAGATGGGTAACCTCTATTCAGCTCCTCCTGTGTTGATTATTGTGTGCAATAATACCACCGTTTCCCATGAAGTCTATAGAGACATAGCCGGTTATCAGGACGGTGTGAACGAAGATGGCGAACCACGTTACCGGCATGGACGCTTCGAGGTGTTCTCCAATTACGATGGCATGGGAATGCCAAAGGAGAAATTCCCATCCTTGCTTATTGACTCCTCGGCACTTGATGAAGCATCTGCTCGCATTGACGATGCATTCAAGAAAGCCTACGCCAAAGAGATTGAGGACTTCAAGAAGGAATATGCCATTCAGCACGGCTCAGGCTCAGCTGATAAGATAACCGATGCCGACATACTTCGCGAGGTGGTAAACACCGTAGGTAAACCAGGCAAGCTTGGTGGTGACATCAAGTGCGTAGTCAGCGTATCGATGCTTACCGAAGGATGGGATGCCAATACGGTGACGCATGTTTGTGGTATTCGTGCTTTTGGCAGTCAGTTGCTGTGCGAGCAAGTTGTAGGCCGAGCTTTACGCCGTCAGAACTACGATCTCATCGCCTATGACAAGCTTGGCCGTGAAATCAACCAAAAGGAACTCTATAAGTATAAAGAGGAGAACATTACCTACAAATTCCCACCCGAATATGCGCGAATCATAGGCGTACCGTTCAATACCTTCAAGGGTGGTGAAACAGTAGTGCCAAAACCTCAGAAGCCCAAAAACATTCTCAAGGCATTACCCGAACGGCAGACTCTCGAAATCCGATTCCCTGTCATTACTGGTTATCGTTCCGACAATGTGGAAGGAACGCTGACAGCCGATTACACAGGTTTGCCAAAGTTTAAACTCGACTTCAACAAAATACCTACTGAGACCGTTTTGCAGACGGTAGTCAATGGAGAAGAGAAAATGCTTAAGACTGATTACATGTTGTTGCGTGACAAACAAGTGGTTTACTACTTTGCCCATCTGATGATTCGCGAGTTCTACACAAGTCGTGAACACGGGAAGCAATTCCAGAAGTTCCCCGCTATGATGAAAATTGTAGATACCTGGTTTAACCAGCAACTTGAAATCGTAGGCGGTGATGGGAGTCCTGAGCAAAAACGTCTGGTCATGCTCTGGAACTATAAGGCTGTGCTCGACAGTATCAACGAAGGTATTCATCAGGCAAATGCCGATCACGAAGTCATTACCGCCGTATTGAACTACTACAACCCAGAGGGGAGCACTTCGCACGTCTATCGCCCGACCAACAAACCCGTCTACCTGACGAAAAACAGCCATGTCAATTATGTGATAGGCGAAGACAACAGTTGGCAGCAGATAGCAGCAAAAACACTCGACTCGATGGACAATGTGGTGTGCTGGGTAAAGAACACCTATCTTGGTTTCCGCATCCCCTATACGGTGGCCGACGAAAGCAAGGAATACCAGCCCACGTTCATCGTCAAAGTGAAGGCGAAAGACGGAAACTCTGTGAATCTGATTGTGGAGTGCGAAGACTTCGACAGCGACAAGAGTGGCAACAAAGAAGCCAAGCGCCACTATCTGAAAGACTACTGGATTCCTGCTGCCAACAACCTCCAGAAATATGGTATTTGGGACTTATTGGAAGTGAAAGACATCGACCAGTTAGAAAACCTCATTAACGAAAAAATCAAGCAACTATGACATACGATAAGAACAGACCTGTAAGCAGTATTAAGCATGATGACAAGCGTGTTGCAATTCCTGATAGCGCCCATCAGGGAGAGGAAGAGATGGCCATTAGCGGACAGCCGGAAGTGAGTGAATATCAGGTGTTCCGCCATGAGTTCCAGCGCGGACGCGATCCAGAACTCTATTGGTTAGACAAGTACAAGAACGACGATGAGGACAACCCTAACTATATGCCCCAACTGCGTACTGACATTCGCAGTCTGTATAAACATGAGGATATTCGCCCAGAAGCCATTATCGACAACCTCTACGAACTGCATGAGCACAAGAGCGAGAGTGCCAAATTGCAGCTTGACCTCTTTGGTGATTTTGCAGAAGAAGAGGAAGATGAGTTGGAACGTTTGGCTGGCTACTACAAACATAGCGATAATTGGCAGAATCGACTGATTCAAGGTGATAGCCTGCTTGTGATGAATTCCCTTCTGAATCGAGAAGGCATGAAAGGCCAAGTGCAATGCATCTATTTCGATCCTCCTTATGGAATCAAATATGCATCTAACTGGCAAATGAAATTGAATAGCCGCGATGTAAAAGACAATGATTCGAATATCACAGGTGAGCCTGAAATGATAAAAGCTTTCCGCGATACATGGGAATTAGGTATACATAGCTATCTATCATATTTGAGGGACAGATTGGTATTGGCAAGAGAATTGCTGACGGAGAGTGGTTCAATTTTTATGCAAATCTCAGATGAAAACCTTCATCTTGTTCGTTCTGTATTAGACGAAGTTTTTGGAAGTGAGAATTTCTTCTCTCAGATAACTTTTAGAAAATCAGGTTCTTTAGGCAGTTCTGGAGTAACAGGAATTACAGATTATATACTGTGGTACGCAAAAGACATTGAACAAATAAAGTTTAGAGCTTTATATGAGCAAAAACCTTTAGGAACAGGTAGTGGATCAATGTATAATTACGTAGAGCTGCCTGATGGAACAAGGCGCTCAATGACGAAAGAAGAGAAAGATAGACCATTTTTGATACCAACAGATTATAGAATATTCCGCTATGACAAGTTAGAATCGAGTGGGTATACTCCATCATGTATGTTTGATATAGAGATAGATGGTGTTACATATAAATGTGGAAAAAGAAGTTGGAAAACTAATCAACAGGGCGTAAAGAAATTAATGCAATTAAAGAGAGTTGCAGTGCCTGGAAAAGTACCTAGTTATGTACTCTATTATAACGATTTCCCATTTGTCGCTCTTACGAATTTATGGAATGATACAGGAGGGGCAACAGATATTCAATATGTATGTCAAACCTCTGTCAAACCTATCCAACGTTGTATATTAATGGCATCCGATCCTGGTGATCTTGTTCTTGACCCAACATGCGGAAGTGGAACTACTGCATATGTGGCAGAACAATGGGGGCGTAGGTGGATTACAATTGATACTAGTCGTATTGCTTTGAACATTGCCAAGAAGAGACTGACGACAGCCTTGTTCCCTTATTACAAGACTTACGACGAGAGTGAGAATCCTAATATCCGAAGAGGCTTTATCTACAAGAAAGTACCTCATATCACCTTGAAGGCTTTAGCCAATGATTTGCCTTTTGATGAAGAAATTCTTTATGACCAGCCAGAAGAGGATAAGAAACGCATTCGCGTGAGTGGTCCATTTACAGTTGAGACCTTGCAGAGCCTTGATGTCAGTTCGCCAGAGAGCTTGAATGACAAGCAGAACGATTATGACGAATATGCAGCCTTTACTGAGCGCATCTTCAACAACCTGAAGGCTAATGGTATTCGTAATGGAGTGAAGCAGCAACAAGCTGTGATGCACTCGATGGAACATCTGGATGAGCCTTATCTGAATGCCAAGGGTTATTATAAACAGGAAGACGGAACGGAGCATTGTGTGTTCTTTATGATTGGTCCCAAGTTCGGAACCGTCAGCAAGCACGCTGTCAACGAAGCCGTACGTGCTTTCCGCCAACATCTGGACGAATCGAACTGGCTCGTGATTCTTGGTTTCTCGTTTGAGGACAGCATTGAGAGTGGCGAGAACAAAGACTATAACTTTGGTACGTTCCAAGTGTCGAAGGTTCGCATGAGCGACGATCTGCTGCAAGACGGTCTGCTGAAGAAAGACAAGAAAGCGGGCTCGTTTATCATCATCGGTGAACCTGACATCAGTTTGGTGAACGATGGTGACGGCAAATGCCATGTTGAGATTAACGGCATGGATATGTACGACCCCATACAAGATGAAGTAAAAGCCCGCAACGTGAACGACATCGCTTATTGGGAGATGGACGATAACTACACGGGTGGTCTCTTCAAGGTACGCAGCATCCACTTCTGTGGTGGCGACAAGAAAGACTTCGCAGCTTGGCGCAAAGGCCTCGATACTGTTGCAAAAGACTTGGCCAAGAAAAAGGCTGAGCGCACCCTCCGGTTGGAGTTCAACGATGAGATATGGGATACGCTCTATGACTTCAAGAGTGAGCCTATTCCTTATGAGAAAGGCAAAAAGATAGCCGTGCGCGTGGTCTCACAATTCGGTGAGGAATCAACGAAAGTATTAGAAATGTAATGAAATACTGGTTAGTTCCAAGTAATAATAACACATTCCGTATTGGCGATGCCATCGAAGCGCAAGACGGATTGGTAGATTGGCGACAGTCGAACAACTTCGCCATAGGTGATATTGTGTTTATCTATATCTCTAAACCTTATCATAGCATCCGATATCGGATGGAGGTGGTCAAGGTAAAAATAGACGAAGATGTGCATTTTGACCAAGAACGATTTTGGACAGACAAAGACCTTTACTATAGTGGACTTGGTATGTATCAGTACGTAAGATTCAAACTCCTTGAAAGATATACCGACGATATCCTCTCACTGCATCATATGCACGAGCATGGACTGAAGGGTAATCTGCAGGGTGTTCAAAGTTGTTCTGGCGAACTGCTTGACTTCTTGCTAAATCCCTATAAAACTGTCAATGAAGATGTATACGATGTGGACTATCCGGAAGATGATGACAAACTCTATGAGGGAGCGTTGATCAAGGTAATGGCCAATAAATACGAACGTAACCAAAAGGCTCGCAGAGAATGTGTGGCAAAGAAAGGATACCAGTGCCTTGTATGCGGAAAGGATTTTGAAGCAACCTACGGAGAGATTGGCAAGAACTTCATTCATGTGCATCACCTAACTCCAATCTCAACGATAGGAAAGGAATATCAATTGGATGTTGATAAGGACCTTGTTCCTGTATGTCCCAATTGCCATTATATGCTGCATAGGAAAGATCCTCCTTATACGGTTGAAGAATTGAAGAGTATTATAGCTAAACAAAACGCTAAACGCAACAGGAGCCAGACCATTGTAACGCATGGTCATCAAATACCCCAACAATATCATCTCTTAGATGAGGAGAATGGATTACAAATAGCAGCAGAAGATGTAGATCCTAATACCTCACATGATGTCTGACACTCTGTGAGGTGGTTGAAACAAAACCATTCGATCTTTATTGCGGATTCAAGAATATTCCATATATTTGCAACAGATAAGTAAATGAGGAGGATTCCGTATGTATGACGATTATGATGATCTGGATGACTATCTGGATGATCTGGATGATGATCTAGAAGATGATGATCTGGATGATGACTTCGACTTCGAAGAGGAGATGATCGAAGATAATTATCAGATGCAGGTGGATGAGATCGATGAGTACTGGGATCGTGAGAATGAGTATATCATCAATAGTGACATCTATACAGAGGAGGAGGTTCAGCAGATCCTGGAGGACCATAACAGCACCCGCGAGGAAAAGAAGGCGGAGGCGAGGGAAATATATGAGATGGAGAAAGAACGTTTGGCTTGGGACAAGCCTATCATTTCTTGAAGAAACTAATACGATGATTTAGACATAAGAACAGGTTTTAGACATAAGAACATAAGAAGAAACATGATACACTCTTATTCCTCCGCTATATCAGTGTAATTATATGAATTCCAGTCAAATCGGGGCGGAGGAATTTAATGGTGTTATGAGTGGAACATAGATTATCTTTGAATTCGGAGGGTCGTGAATTGCTCCGCCAACAACCTGTTGATCATAAGTCAATTAGGCGTATTAGCGGAGCATTCTTTTATTACATCTTTTACACTGTTTCTTATCCGTGTTTATCCGTTCAATCTGTGTTCGAAATCCTACAAGCCTTATAACGCCTCTCAACTAGGCTGATAAGTAGGTGCAACTAGCCTTCTAACTACTCCTAACCAGCCTTCCAACTTTTCTCTTGTAGGATTAGCTTAAAATGTGATTGTTTTATTTGCTTTTGTTCTCGCTTATTCGTACTTTGGCTTCGCCGAAGATACTCACGCTTGGAAAAACTCAAATATATTTGGTTTTTCGCTCACTTAATCGTACTTTGGCTTCGCCGAAGATACTCACGCTCGGAAAAACTCAAATATATTTGGTTTTTCGCTCACTTAATCGTACTTTGGCTTCGCCGAAGATACTCACGCTCGGAAAAACTCAAATATATTTGGTTTTTCGCTCACTTAATCGTACTTTGGCTTCGCCGAAGATACTTTCGCTCGACAAAACAAATTAAAACAGGTTTTATTTGCTTTTGTTCTCGCTTATTCGTATCTTTGCAGACAAATCCAGTGCTCCGGTCTGCCGCTGGTGCCTTCAAGGCACGAGAGGAAAGTCCGGGCAGCATAGGGTGCCCCACTTCCGAAAGTAGAAGCTATTGGCGACAGTAGGTGTAGGCAGAAGAAAACAACCGCCTCTGATTCAGGGGTAAGGGTGAGAAGGTGGTGTAAGAGACCACCAGCCGTTGGGTGATCAACGGGCTGTGCCAGCTGGGGGCTGCAAGTTCATGTAAACCGTTGACTGAGGGTTGCCCGCCCGAGTTCAGCGCTTCGGTGACTGATGCAACGGAGGGTAGAATGCTAGAGACGCATGGTGACGTGCGTAGTAGATAAATGGCAGACACAGACTATGTCTGGACAGAACCCGGCTTATAGGGGCACTGGATTTTTTTAGAATTGAAGAATTGAAGAATTGAAGAATTGAAGAGTTGAAGAATTGAAGTTTATAAGCGACTACGTCGCGTTCAAAGTTGACTTCGTCGACTTTTGTCACGACTCGACCAATCAAGCAAGCTTGTTGGTTCTCGCTGTTCCAAAAGTTCAAAGTTGTTTAAGAGGCTGATACAATTCCTGAAGGTGGATATCTGGCAGGTGCAACGCGAGGATATCTCACCACTGCGATACCTTCTTTATGAGGTCATCAAGAAGGTGTTGCTGGCGGTGGAGTATTTCACCACCAAGAGGATGATGGATTCAGCCGCCGCGCTTACCTATTCTACACTGCTGGCTATCGTGCCCATCATGGCGGTGGTGTTTGCCATTGCCCGCGGCTTCGGCTATAACAAATATATCGAGACCTGGTTCCGTGAGGCGCTTTCCTCGCAACCGCAGGTGGCCGAAGCCATCATCGGCTTTGTCAATTCCTATCTGGTACACACCAAGAGCGGTATCTTCTTGGGAATCGGTCTGCTGTTCATGCTATGGACGGTCATCATGCTGATCAGTAACATCGAGAAGGCTTTCAATGACATCTGGCAGGTGAGCACGCCCCGCAGCATTTTCCGTACCATTACCGACTACATGGCGATGTTCCTGTTGGCGCCAATCATCATCGTGGTTACATCCGGTATTTCCATCATGATGGCCACCTTTGCCAACGGTATTGGCGAGACACTCATCGTGGGACCAACCTTGCGCTTCTTCCTTCGCTTATTACCTTATATCATCATGTCGGGTGTGTTCATAGCGCTGTATGTGTTTATGCCTAACACGAAGGTGAAGATCAAGAGTGCGATTATTCCAGGAATCCTGGCCGGTGTGGCTATGCAAGGACTGCAGCTGGTGTATATCCATTCGCAGATCTGGGTGACGGGCTACAACGCCATCTACGGTTCGTTTGCCGCCTTACCCTTGTTCATGCTCTGGGTACAGATATCCTGGACCATCTGTTTGTTCGGTGCCGAACTGGCCTATACCAACCAGAACCTGGAGAAGTTCGCCTTCAGAGCCAGTACCGATGATTTGAGTCATCGATACCGTTTGCTGCTCAGTGCCTACCTGATGACGCTGATCTGTCGTAGGTTCGAAGAAGGGAAGAAGCCCTATACGGCCTTGGAACTGAAGCTGGAAACGAATATCCCCATCCGTATTACCCATGATTTGCTGGAGAACCTTACTCGTGTTCATATGTTGTCGGAAATGACGAACGACGAGAAGGGAACCGAGGCGGTGTATCAGCCTGCAGAGTCAACAGCCCGTTTAAGTGTGGGTATGATGATCGACCGTCTGGAAGCTGAGGGGAAATGGAAGCTCATGCCCGACCTCCAGTTGTTCAAGTCGGATGAGCTCATGAAAGCTATCCGTCAGCGTAAGGATTATCTGCAAAAACAAAGGGATATCCTGTTCAAGGATATCCCGTTGGTGAGGAATGAGTAATGTGGAATGTGGAATGAGAATAGTACTGAGATACAGTATTCATATACAAAGTCACTTGAACTTAAAACATATCTCATTCCACATTCCACACTCCACATTCCACGAAAACTTTTGCTTGCGAAAGTTTTATCTGGCATTCAGCCTGTTCTTGATCTTATCCACATAAGCATCGATCACGGCTACGGCGGTGATGTTCACCACGTCGCGTACCGAAGAACCAAAGTCGGTGAAGTGAATAGGCTTGTTCAGTCCCATCTGGATCGGACCGATGATCTCCACGTCAGCATCCAAGGCCTGGAGCATCTTGTAGGATGAGCGGGCGCTGGTAAGGTTCGGGAAGATCAAGGTGTTCACATCCATGCCCTTCAGACGGGTGAACGGATAGAGGTTGTCGCGCAGCTCCTTGTCGAGTGCGAAGCCCAGCTGGATCTCACCGTCGATGATCAGCTCAGGATAATCCTCCTGCATCTTCTCCACGGCTAAGCGTACCTTGCGTGAACCCTCACTGCCGTCGCTACCGAAGTTCGAATGACTCACCATGGCGATACGTGGTTTCTCGTTGAAGAAACGTACGGTGGTAGCTGAGAGCTTGGCAATGTCGATGAGCATCTCGGTGGTGGGGTTGGCGTTCACCAGTGTATCGGAGATGTAGAGCGTTCCCTTGGGAGAGTTGATGATATGCATCGTACCGAAGTTCTTGTATTCAGGACGGATACCAATCACCTCCTTAGCCACCTTGATGGTATTGGAATATTTCGTGTACAGACCGGTGATGAATGCATCAGCCTCGCCAGTCTCTACCATCATCATACCGAAGTAGTTACGTTCGAACATCTTATCGTTAGCCTCCTGGAACGTGTAACCGTCACGCTGACGCTTCTCGGTGAGGATACGTGCATAGCGCTCACGACGTTCCTGCTCGCGGGGATGACGGAGGTTCACAATGTCGATACCCTCCAAGTTCAGGTCGAGCGAGTTAGCCAGTTTCTCGATGGTCTCCTCATTACCCAGCAGGATAGGCTGACAGATTCCCTCGGCCTTGGCCTGTACGGCAGCCTTCAGCATGGTGGGGTGTACAGCCTCGGCAAATACCACGCGCTGCGGATGGGCAGCGGCGGTGGCATAGAGCTTCTGCGTGAGCTTGGTTTCCTGACCTAACAACACAGACAGTGAGTTCTTGTATTCATCCCAGTTCTCGATGGTCTTACGAGCCACACCACTGTCGATAGCGGCCTTGGCCACAGCTGCCGACACCTCAGTAATCAAACGGGGATCAACAGGTTTGGGAATGAAGTATTCCCGTCCGAAGGTGAGGTTATTGACATGATACACATCGTTCACCACATCAGGAACAGGCTGCTTGGCCAGATCGGCGATAGCATGAACGGCAGCCATCTTCATCTCCTCGTTAATGGCCGTAGCATGCACGTCGAGGGCTCCACGGAAGATATAGGGGAAGCCAATCACGTTGTTGATCTGGTTAGGGTAGTCGGTACGTCCTGTGGCCATCAAGGTGTCGGGACGAGCCTCCATGGCATCCTCGTATGAAATCTCGGGAACAGGGTTAGCCAGTGCGAAGATCACCGGATCCTTGGCCATGGTCTTCACCATCTCCTTGGTCAGCACATTACCTTTCGACAGTCCTACGAACACATCAGCCCCGTTCACGGCCTCAGCCAACGTATGCACATCACGACGATCAGTAGCAAAGAACCGCTTCTGTTCGTTCAGGTTCGGACGATCGCTCGTAATCACACCCTTGGAGTCGAGCATCAGGATATTCTCCTTCTGTGCTCCCAAGGCCATATACAGCTTGGTACATGAGATAGCGGCGGCGCCAGCACCGTTCACCACGATCTTCACCTTCTTGATATCCTTACCGTTCACCTCCAGCGCATTCTTCAGTCCTGCAGCCGAGATAATGGCTGTTCCGTGCTGGTCATCATGCATCACGGGGATATCCAATGATTTCTTCAGTCGTTCCTCAATGTAGAAACACTCAGGAGCCTTGATATCTTCCAGGTTAATACCGCCAAAGGTGGGAGCAATTCTCTCTACAGCTTCGCAGAACTTCTCTGGGTCTTTCTCATCTACCTCAATATCGAAGACGTCGATACCGCCGTAGATCTTGAAAAGCAAACCTTTTCCTTCCATCACGGGCTTACCGCTCATGGCCCCTATATCTCCCAATCCGAGAACGGCGGTACCGTTACTGATAACGGCCACCAGATTCCCTTTATCGGTGTATTTGTAAGCGTCGTCGGGTTTCTCTTGTATCTCAAGACAAGGGAAGGCAACTCCTGGCGAATATGCCAGACTCAGATCTGTTTGTGTTCTGTACGATTTGGTGGGTTTTACCTCAATCTTACCTGGTCTGCCGTTCTCATGATAGGCGAGGGCGGCTTCTTTTGAAATCTTAACCATAGCTGTATATTATTATAACAATCTTCTCACCAATAAGTGTGTATAAAAAACGCATGCAAAGGTAATAATAAGTAAGCGAAAAACCAAAGAGTTCTTTGGAATATTAAAAAAAAAACTTATCTTTGCAATCGGAAACAGACATATATCATTACACAACACCACCGCAGATGGCTAAGTATAAGAACATCACACCAACTATTTACCGACAGGAATTGAAAGGAAAAATTCTTGTCACAGCCATGAGTTTGTTCAAACGTGAAGGAATCAAGCGGGTGAAGATGGATGATATTGCGCAAGCCCTATCCATCTCCAAGCGTACGCTATACGAGACCTATGAGAACAAAGAGCAGCTGCTTTGTGAAGGTGTGATCTATGAGCACCAGCTCCGTCAGGAACAGCTTCGCCAGTTCACCGAGCAAGCCGAGAACGAGATAGAGATGGTCATGGAGTTTATCCGTCAGGAGATAGTCCTTTTAGGAGGTGTCAATCCGTTGTTTTTCAGTGAGTTGGCTAAATACGAGCGTGTTGTTGAACTCCTCAACGAGGAGCACGAACAGAAACGTCTTCACTCCATGAAATTCGTGAAGAGGGGTGTTGAGAAAGGTTATTTCCGCAGTGATATCAACTACGACATCGTTACCAAGATGAGCGATGCGGTGGTTCAGCATGTCATGATGACGAGGATGTACGAGGAGTATCCCTTAAGCGAGATCTTCAGAAACCATGTGGACATCCTGTTCAGGGGTATCTGCACCGATAAAGGAATAGCAGCGCTTCACCTGTAATAAGCCTATTCCTTTATAACCTCACCACTTGCTTCACACCCTTCACTGTCCTGAGCTTCTTGATCAGGGCATCCAGCTTACTTGTATCTTCAATATTCACCACGAGGTTACCACTGAACAGTCCGTCATGACTGTCGATATTGATGCTTCTCATCACGATCTTCTCTTCTTTCGAGATGATGCTGGTGATGTTGTTTACAATACCGATATCGTCATTACCGATGATGCGTAGGGTGGTGGAATACTGTACCTGTCCTTTGCCGCTCCATTTAGCCCTGACGATGCGGTAGCCGAAACGTTTGCGCAGTTCAGGTGCGTTCGGACAGTCAATACGGTGGATCTTGATTCCTCCGTTAATGGTAACGAAACCGAAGACATTATCCCCATAGATGGGATGGCAGCACTTGGCCAGTTGGAAGTCAACCCCCTTCAGATTCTTGTCGATAATAATCACATCATCGCTTCCGTAGGTCATCTCCTCGTCAGGGTGTTCATACACAAATTCATCAGCACTCTGCACGGGCAGGGTAGGCGCCGTACCATTGTCATGCTGCTGCACTTCCACGTACCGCTCAATCACATTGTTCATGTCGAGCGTACCTTCAGCCAATTGTTTATAGAATTCGCGTGTCTCCTTGATTCCCAGTTTCTTAATCAAGTGGTTAATCACGCTCTCTTCTATCTCAATCTTCCTGTTCTTCAGTCGGCGTTCCAGCATCTCCTTCGCCATGGCGCCCTGTTTCACCTGGATATCCTTCAAGGCTAATCTGATCTTCGATTTCGCCCTGCTGGTCTTCACCACATTGATCCAGTCCTGCTTCGGTGTCTGGTTGCTGGAAGTCATCACCTCCACCTGGTCGCCCGACTGCAGTTGGTGGCGGAACGTCACCACCTTATTATTGATACGAGCTCCTGTACACTGGTTACCCACCCGCGAATGGATATGGTAGGCGAAGTCGAGCACCGTGGCTCCCTTGGGGAACTTCAGCAGATCGCCCTTCGGGGTGAACACATACACCTCGTCCTCATACAGATCCATCTTGAACTCATCAATCATCTGCATGGAGTTCTCGTTGTTCTCCAGAGCCGAACGAATACTGTTCAGCCAGTCGTCCAATCCTCCTTCTCCGCTCTTCACGCCCTTATAGCGCCAGTGTGCAGCCAGTCCCCGTTCAGCCACCTCGTCCATGCGCTTGGTACGTATCTGCACCTCCACCCATTTGTTCTCCGGTCCGAGTACGGTGATATGCAGACTCTCATAGCCGTTGCTCTTCGGCACCGTCAACCAGTCGCGCAACCGCTTAGGATTCCCCTGGTACATATTGGTGATGATGGCAAACACCTGCCAGCACATCGACACCTCCTGTGTTCGCGTGGGATTATCAGTAGTAGGCTCCAGAATGATTCTGATGGCAAACAAGTCATATATACCCTCGAAGCCGCATTTCTGCTTCTTCATCTTCTGCCAGATGCTATGGATGCTCTTGGTGCGCCCTTTCATGTGGTACGAAAAGCCAGCCTCGCGCAGTTTCTCGTCGATAGGCTTGATGAACTTCTCGATGTAGGCGTCACGACTCTTCTTCGTGGCATTCAGCTTCTCCTTGATCAGATAGTAAGCATCATGCTCCAGGTATTTCAACGAGAGGTCCTCCAGCTCACTTTTCAGCTTATACAAGCCCAGCTTGTGGGCGAGGGGAGCATAGAGGTAGCTGGCCTCTTCACTCACCTGTCGTTTGCCCTCCTCATTTTCCGTGTCGCGTATCTGCCGCAGCAGACTCACACGGTCGGCTATCATAATCAGAATCACCCGCATGTCCTCGGCAAACGACAAGAGGAGATTACGGAAGTTCTCGCTCTCAATCACCGGATTCTTCTTGTATAGCTCCTGGATCCTTACCAATCCGTGGATGATGGTACCCACCGATTCACCGAACTGTTCCTGAATCAGAGACAAGTCGTTCAACCCGTTAATCACACTGTTGTAAAGCAGAATGGCCAAAGCACCGTCACGCTTCAGTCCTTCTTCCTCTACCGCGATGATGGCAGTATGCAGACTCTGCAGGATGGGGTTCAAGCCGAACACATCCCTTTGAATACAATCACTGTTCAAAGATTTCATCAGTTCGCCCCGAATCTTCTCCTCATCCCCCTCGTGAAGGGATGAACCAAGCAGAGCACACAACTCCTTCAGCAGTGTGAATATCTGCGTCTTTTCCTCGTCGGTGAATATCAGTTTCTCGTCCATGTAAGAATCTTTTATGCAAATGTACGAATAAAATTTGGATTATTGCGCACTTATTTGTATTTTTGCAGAAAATCTTTAAAACTACTATAATTATGCTAACAAAAAAAGATTTAGATCAATTAGCTCTGAAGGGAATTTCTGAAGAACAGATCAATACGCAATTGGAGGAGTTCAAGACCGGTTTCCCGTTCTTGAAGTTGGAAGCCGCTGCCAGTATCGGACACGGTATTATCGCACCAGATAGTGAGGAGCGCCAGCGCATGGTTGACGCATGGAACGCCTATAAGGCAGAAGGCAAGAAGATCGTGAAGTTCGTTCCTGCCAGTGGTGCTGCCAGTAGAATGTTCAAGGACATGTTCGCCTTTGTGGACGCGCCCTATGATGTGCCTACCACCGATTTCGAGAAGAAGTATTTCGACAACCTGGAGAAGTTCGCCTTCTACGATGCTTTGGACGCCGCCTGTCTGAAGAACGAGGGCAAGGGCGTGAAAGCCCTGATAGCCGACGGGAAGTACAAGACCGTTGCTGCCACGATGCTGAAGGCAGAAGGCTTGAACTACGGTCAGCTGCCCAAGGGTCTGCTCCTGTTCCACAAGTACCCCGAAGGTCCGCGTACCCCCATGGAAGAACATCTGGTGGAAGGTGCGCTCTATGCCGCCAGCAACGGAGAGGCCAATGTGCACTTCACGGTGAGTCATGAGCACATCGGTTTCTTCGAGAAGAAGGTAGCCGAGAAGAAAGACGGTTTGGCACGGAAGTACGGCATCAAGTACAACATCTCCTTCTCCGAGCAGAAGCCCAGTACCGATACCGTGGCTGCCAATGCCGACAACACCCCGTTCAGGAACGATGATGGCTCCTTGCTCTTCCGTCCGGGTGGTCATGGTGCCTTGATTGAGAACCTCAACGAGATTGACGCTGATGTCATCTTCATCAAGAACATCGACAATGTAGTGCCCGACCGTTTGAAGAGCGATACGGTAGAGTACAAGCAGGTCATTGCCGGTGTATTGGTTACCTTGCAGCAGAAAGCCTTTGCTTATCTGCGCCTGCTCGACAGCGGTCAGTATAACCATGAGAAACTCGAGGAGATCATCCGTTTCGTTCAGAGAGACCTCTGTTGCAGAAAGGCAGATATCAAGGATCTGGAAGATGCTGATCTGGTGATCTATTTGCGCGAGAAACTGAACCGACCCATGCGTGTGTGCGGTGTGGTGAAGAACGTAGGTGAGCCTGGAGGCGGTCCGTTCCTGACCTACAACCAGGATGGAACAGTATCTTTGCAGATTCTCGAGAGCAGTCAGATTGACAAGACCAACGAGGCCTACATGAAGATGTTCACCGAGGGAACACACTTCAATCCCGTGGATCTGGTGTGTGCCGTGAAGAACTACAAGGGTGAGCCGTTCAACCTGCCTGCCTTCGTTGACAAGACCACCGGTTTCATCAGCAGTAAGAGTAAGGGAGGAAAAGAACTCAAGGCATTGGAGCTTCCCGGTTTGTGGAACGGAGCCATGAGTAACTGGAGTACGGTATTCGTGGAAGTACCCCTTTCCACCTTCAATCCCGTGAAGACCGTTAACGACCTGTTGCGCGAGCAGCACCAATAAGTTACAAGTAGCAAGTTACAAGTTTCAAGTAGCAAGTCTGAATTAGGCGAGCTCATCTAATTCCAACCAGCGCATGCTCTTCTCGTCAATCTCATCTTTGAGTGTCGAGAGGAGCTTGCTTTTTTCTGTCAGCTCATCCACCGACAGCTTACCGCTGCAGAGGTCTTCCTCAATGCTTTTCTGCTTCTCTTCCAAGGCAGCAATGTCTTTCTCCAGCTGCGCCATTTCCAGTCGTTCCTTATAAGTAAGCTTACGCTTGGCGGGCTCTGCCGACGGCTCGTCCGCACGTTCAGTCTTTCCTTTGTTGCGTTCGTTCTTGTCGGTTGACTTCTCGTTAGTCGGTTTCTCCTCCTTATCCGCAAACATCCTGTATTGCGTGTAGTTGCCGGGGAAGTCCTTGATCACCCCATTCCCTTTGAACACCAGCAGATGATCCACCACCTTATCCATGAAATAGCGGTCGTGACTCACCACAATCACGCAGCCGGGGAAATCGGCTAAATACTCTTCTAAGATCTGTAGCGTTTGAATATCTAAGTCGTTGGTAGGTTCGTCAAGCACAAGAAAGTTCGGGTTCTTCATCAGTACTGTGCACAGGTAGAGCTTACGCTTCTCACCGCCCGAGAGCTTATACACATAGTTATGCTGCTGCTCAGGGGTGAACAGGAAATGCTGTAGGAACTGCGAGGCAGAGAGGTGCTTACCGCCACCCATGTCGATGTACTCGGCAATGTCGGTAATCACGTCAATCACCTTCTGCTGTTCGTTGAACTTAAGTCCTTCCTGCGAGAAATAGCCGAAGCGCACCGTATCACCGATGTCGAACTTCCCACTGTCGATGGGCTCCAGTCCGAGCAGCATCTTGATGAACGTACTCTTGCCCGTACCGTTGTTACCCACGATTCCCATCTTTTCGAACCGTGCGAAGTTGTAGTAGAAGTCTTTGAGGATAACTAATTGATCAAAAGCTTTTGAAACATACTGGCACTCGAAGATCTTCGAGCCGATATACACGTTGCGCGATTTCAGACGTATCTGTCGTTCCTCAATGCGCTGCTTGGCAATCTTCTCCAGCTCATAGAAAGCCTCCTCACGGTAGCGGGCCTTATGACCGCGTGCCTGCGGCATTCTGCGCATCCACTCCAGTTCCCGTCGGTACAGGTTGTTGGCTCGCATAATCTCAGCCCGTGTATTGTCGATGCGTTCCTGCCGTTTCTCCAGATAATACGCATAATTACCGCGGTAGGTATAGATGGTACGGTTGTCCAGTTCCAGAATCAGGTTACACACCTTGTCCAGGAAATAACGGTCGTGTGTCACCATCAGCAGTGTTTTGTTCCCCCGTGCCAGATAGCCCTCCAGCCATTCAATCATCTCCAGGTCGAGGTGGTTCGTGGGCTCGTCGAGAATCAGCAGGTCAGGTTCCGTAATCAGTACGTTAGCTAATGCCACGCGTTTCTGCTGACCGCCGCTGAGCTGTCCCATCGGCTGCTGCAGGTCGCGTATCTTCAGCTGTGTCAATATCTGCTTGGCCCGCAGCACCTTCTCCTCCTCGCCATGATGATTGAAACAAGCATCAATCACCTTTTCTTCGGGATCGAACACAGGCGACTGCTCCAGCATGGCCACTTTCAGGTCGCGACGGAAGATGATCTTCCCGTCGTCATACCCCTCCTTACCCGTAATCACCGAGAGCAAGGTGGATTTTCCAGTACCGTTCTGTGCTATCAATCCCACCTTCTGTCCTTCGGCAATGCTGAACGAGATATGCTCGAACAGCACCTGTGCGCCGAACGATTTCGTGAGATCCTGTACGTCGAGAAAGGGAACAGCCATGATGTGTTATTCCGTGGGGTTCTTCAACTCTTTGTTGATACGGTCGATATAGTCGAGCACCTCATCACGTCCCAACTTCTTCTCTGCTGAGGTGATGAAGTAAGGTGGCAGAATCTCCCAGGTGTCTTCCAACTTCGACATATACGCCTCGGCGTTCATCTTTGCCTTCACCGGTCCTAACTTATCGGCCTTGGTGAAGATGATGGAGAAGGGGATATTGCTCTGTCCTAACCAGTCGATGAACTCCCGGTCGATTACCTGCGGGTCGTGACGGATATCAATCAACACGAACACGTTGATGAGCTGTTCACGCTGCAGGATATACGAGGAAATCATCTGCTCCAGCTTCTGACGGGTTGTCTTGCTCTGCTTGGCATAGCCGTAGCCGGGAAGGTCAACCAAGTACCACTCGTTGTTCACGATGAAGTGGTTGATGAGCAATGTCTTACCGGGCGTGGAGGAAGTCTTGGCAAGGTTCTTCCTGGCGCAGAGCATGTTGATCAGACTCGACTTGCCGACATTACTCCTGCCGATGAAGGCATACTCCGGCTTCGTATCTTTCGGACAGGTCCGTACGGTGGGGTTACTCACCACGAATTCTGCTTTTGTTATTTCCATATCATACAAATTTTCCGCAAAAGTACGAAAAAATACCGAATTTTCATTACCTTTGCACTCAAAATTGCATTCTATGTCTCAATCCCTTGCCCGAGAAGGTACACCTTATCCTTCCCAATTGTTGGAGAACGCCGTTGAGGTGTTCGCCAAGTTGCCGGGAATCGGTCGTAAGACAGCCTTACGACTGGTGCTTTTCCTGCTCCGTCAGGAGTCGGATGAGGTAGAGGCGTTTGCCCAGGCCGTGAGCAGGATGCGCAAGGAAGTGAAATACTGTCGTGTATGTCATAATATCAGCGATACCGACCTCTGTCCGATCTGTTCAGACCAGCGTCGTGACAGTTCCGTGATCTGCGTGGTGGAGAATATCCGCGACGTCATGGCCATCGAGAACACCCAGCAATACCACGGACTATATCATGTCTTGGGTGGCATTATCTCTCCCATGGAAGGTATCGGTCCGTCGGACATTGAGATCGACTCGTTGATCAAGCGTGTAGAGGCAGGCGGTGTTGAAGAGGTGATCTTCGCCTTGAGCAGTACGATGGAGGGTGATACCACGAATTTCTATATCTCGCGTAAACTGGCTTCCTATCCCGTCAAGCTTAGTGTCATTGCCCGAGGCATTTCCGTGGGCGACGAACTGGAATACACAGATGAAGTAACATTAGGACGTTCAATATTAAACCGTACCCCATTCAATGGATAATGTAGTGAAGACCCTGAAGGTCTGTTTTTTTGCTCCGATCGTGATCGCCCTGATCCTGGTCGTATTGTATGAAACCGAAATGATGATTCCTGGATTCAATGGCTTCAGCACCCAGGCATGGTTCATCATTCTCACCGTCATGGAACTGCTCACCATAGCCGTTATTCCTGCCGCCCTGTATCTGTTCAAGATCAAGAAGGTGAAGGAAGCCTTGAAAGCAGAGCCCGTGGCAGCCATGAAGAAGTATGGTGTGATGCGACTCCTGATGCTGGGCTTACCGTTGGTGGCGAACACCGATCTATATTATATGTCGATGAATGTTGCCTTCGGATATATGGCTATCATCCTGTTACTCGTCCTGCCCTTCGTTTATCCCAGTAAGGCGAGGTGCGAGGAGGAGACAAACTTCCTCGAAAATAAATAAAAAACAAAGTTGAAAAAACTTACTGTCGTTATCGTCAATTACAACGTGAAGCACTACGTGGAGCAGTGTCTTCATAGTGTGGAGAGAGCCATTGAGGGTCTCGATGCAGAGGTGGTGGTGGTAGATAACCACTCCCACGACGACTCCGTGACGTATCTTCAGGAACGTTTCCCTTGGGTGAACATCATTGCCAATAACCATAACTCCGGGTTCTCAAGGGCAAACAATATGGCCATACGACAGACACAGGGCGAGTATGTGCTCCTGCTGAATCCTGATACCATCGTTGGAGAGAATGTACTCCGTGAGTGTATTACTTTCATGGACGAACATCCTGATGCCGGAGCCGTGGGCGTAAAGATGCTGAAGAGCAATGGCGAGAAGGCGAGGGAGAGTAGGAGAGGACTGCCTACGCCCATGACCGCTTTCTATAAGGTGTGCGGACTCTGTGACGCGTTCCCTGAAAGTAAGCGCTTCGGAAAGTATTACATGGGTTATCTGCCTTGGGATGAGGCTTCAGAGATAGAGATTGTGAGTGGTGCCTATTGCATGGTAAGAAGAGCCGCCCTTGACCAGGTAGGACTGCTCGACGAGGATTTCTTCATGTATGGCGAGGATATTGATTTGTCGTACAGGGTTCTCAAAGGCAACTACCACAACTGGTATCTTCCCGTGCGCATCCTGCACTATAAAGGCGAGAGCACGCAGAAGTCAAGCTTCCGCTATGTCCATGTGTTCTACGACGCCATGCTTATCTTCTTCAGGAAGCATTTCGGTCAGATGACCTTCCTGTTGAGCATTCCCATCAAGGCGGCCATCTATTTCAAGGCGCTCATTGCCTTGTTGCAGATGAGTACGCAGCGCATCCGTAAGATGTTAGGATTCACGGAGCGGAAACGCGGCGATAAGTCGTATTACCTGTTCATCGGTCATCAGCAGCACATCGACGATTGTCGTAAGCTGGCCACGGTGAAAGGTCTTGATGCTGATTTCCTTGTAGGTGATGAAACCACCTTGCCACAAGGTCATCTCGACAGGTTGGAGGAACTCAAGAAGAAAGATTGTGTGTATGTAGTGTATGACACCGAAGCCTATCGTTTCCAAACCATGCTCAACATCATGGAAACGCAGCATGTAGAAAACATCTCCCTTGGCACCTATTCGCCGCAGACGGGAATGTTGATTACGGAGACTGAAGTAATGTGAGTTTTGTGGAGTGTGGAGTGTGGAATGTGGAGTGAGATATGATTTCAAGAACAAGTGGTTTGATATGTGAATACTTTATCTCAGTGCTATTTTCACTCCACATTCCACACTCCACATTCCACAATAACGGCGTTAGCCGTTAATATACGACCAAAAAAGGAGACCAAACGGTCTCCTTTTTTGCGGTGCGTACGGGACTCGAACCCGTGACCTCCTGCGTGACAGGCAGGCATTCTAACCAGCTGAACTAACGCACCCTGGTTAAGTGCTTGGCGAAACGGTTGGCTGGCGGTGCGTACGGGACTCGAACCCGTGACCTCCTGCGTGACAGGCAGGCATTCTAACCAGGCTGAACTAACGCACCTTTAACCGCATAGTTCCGATTAGCGGGTGCAAAGGTAGGTAATTTTTTCCTTTCCACCAAAAGAAAAGAGGGATTTTTTAGAAAAAAAGTTGCATCAGGCACACAGGATGATAATCCTGTCCATCGAAAAGCCAGTCGTTCAAGATGGCAGTGCGCTGAAAGCCTGCTTTTTGGAACAATCTGAGCGATTCTTCGTTAGCTGTATCAACATACGCAAACAACTGGTGGATGTGGATGATTTCTCGCGCATATTCCTTCAGTTGCTCCAATGCCGCCGTACCCAGTCCTTGACAGCGATAGGGCTCACGAATCACAATGCCCACCTCTGCGCGGTGATGCTGCGGCTCATAGTTCATCATGTCGATAAGACCTATGGCTGTCCCTTCCTCGTTCTCCACTACTAACCTTACCTGACGGTCGGTAAAGATATCACCCGTGGCACGAGCCAGGTAGTCGCGGAGCAGGTAACGGGAATACGGCACATTCGTCACCCCCACCTTCCACAAGGCAGGGTTATTCTCTATCTGGTACAACAGCTCCAGATCCTCAGGCTCCATCGCCCTTAGTAGTATTTTGTTTTTCATTTGGTTTTATGATTCTTTCGGGGGTGCGGTGGTGCGAGATATGATTCCTCGTACCCCCGCGCCTCCGCACCCCCGCGCCACCGATTATTCGTCTTCCGTAACTCGAAGCCACTCCTCGGCCCTCTCCAAATCCTCCGGCGTATCAATCCCCACCGTCTCAATCTCCGTGGTGCCCACCTTGATGCGGTAGCCGTTCTGCAGCCAGCGGAGCTGTTCCAGACTCTCTGCGAGTTCCAGTGACGATTGCGGCAGTTGGGTGATTTCATGCAGTACCTCTGTGCGGTAAGCATAGAGGCCGATGTGCTTCATAAACGGGAATTTTCCCATCCACTGCTCACGGTCAATTCCGCGCAAGAACGGGATGATGCTGCGCGAGAAATACAGGGCGTAGCCGCGGTTATCCACCACCAACTTAGGCGAGTTGGGGTTCTCCAGAGCGCTCAATGGCTGCTCAGCCGTGAACGGTTTTCCCAACGTGGCAATCTGCGTGTCAGCATCCTCAAAGCAACGGCACACCGTCTCAATCTGCGACTGCTGGATAAAAGGCTCATCACCCTGAATGTTCACCACCACGTCATAGTCGCCCCCGATTTTCTGCACTGCCTCCTCAATACGGTCTGTTCCGCTTTTATGGTTAGGTGAGGTCATCACCACCTTGCCGCCAAACGCCTCTACCGCATCAAAGATGCGCTGGTCGTCGGTGGCTACATAGGCGTCGTTCAATACCTTTGACACCTGTTCGTATACTCTCTGTATCACTGTCTTTCCACCCAGCATAGCCAACGGCTTGCCAGGGAAACGTGTAGATGCGTAGCGGGCAGGGATAATACCTATATACTTCATTTTTTACTCCTTTTTCAATTTTGGGGACAAAGGTACGATTAAGCGAGAACAATACAAAATAAATCAGGATTTATTTTTATTGTCGAGCGTGAGTATCTTCGGCGAAGCCAAAGTACGATTAAACGAGTGAAAATCCAAACAAAAGCTTGTTTTTGTTTGGATTTCCGAGTGGATGGGTCGTGGGTGGGTCGTGGGGACAGGACCGTGGGTCGTGGGGACAGGACCGTTGACCCAATACCGGGTCAAGTGCCTGTCCCCATGACCCTTTAGGATAGTCGGCGGAGGAGTTCGATGAGGACGCGCCAGATGTCGTCAATAGTGGACAGCTCGATGCGCTCACTGGTGGAGTGCGGCTCCACGATGCGAGGACCGATACTTGCAATCTGAATACCTGGATAGTGCTGTACGAAGAACCCTGCCTCAAGGACGAAATGCATGGCTACCATGCGCGGACGCCAGCCTAAGATATCGTTGAACGTATCGGAGGTAAGACGCAGGAAATCAGACTCTTGATCTTCTTGCCACGCAGGAGCCGACATGATAGTCTCGCTGGTTGCACCATGAGTGGCAAAGACGTTGGCAATGGTCCTACTCAGCCTCTCCATCTCGCTGTCGATGAAGCTGCGGGTGTGGGTGGAAACGAAGAGGTGATCATCTTCCGTCAGGATGCGTCCGATGTTGTTGGAGGTCTCCACGGTATCCTTCATCACTTCACTCATCTTCACCACACCTTGCGGAATCTGTTCCAGACAGGTCATGAGCGTTTCGAACGCCTCGCTATTGATCACTGTTTCCTGCGGCTCGCATGCGTTGATGGTGCAAATCATGTGAGCATCGCTCTTGCCATATTCCTTTCGCAGCCATTCGTTCATGACCTCCTCCTGCTGTTTCATGAACACTGTGGCCTCGTCGGGAATACATAGTACGACATCGGCCGTTGATGCAATCGAGGCATTAGCCTCACCTATCTTGATACTCGCCACCTTGACATCCTTTTCCTTGCAAATCTCCCGCAGAAGCCTATGTGTGGCCACTACCGCACTGCAACGGTTCTTGTTGATGTCCACACCAGAGTGACCACCCAGTCCGCCCTCCAGGCGAATAGCATACCAACAGCCCTTATCGGCAGCTATCCGCTGTAAAGGGATGCGGTGGAACTGCAGACAAGCACCTGCTGCTCCTGTGGTGATGGTGTCGTAGTCCTCTGAATCGAGGTTGATGACCTTACGTCCCCGCAGGAAATCCTTGCTCAGTTGTGAAGCCCCCGACATGCCGTCTTCCTCGTTGGTGGTAGTCATCACTTCTAACGGTCCGTGAACGATGTCGTTACTCTCCAACACAGCCAGTGCCATGGAGAGACCGATACCGTTATCAGCCCCCAGCGACGTGCCTTTGGCCTTCATCCATCCGTCCTCTACATACGCCTCGATGGGAGTGTGAAGCGGATCGCTCATGCCCACGCAAACCATGTCCATGTGGTTCAGCAGCACGATAGGTTCGGCCACTTCATGACCGGGTGTTGCAGGCTTGCTGATAACGACACAGTTCTCTTCATCGCGCTTGTAAGACAGCTGCAGTCGCTCGGCAAACTGACAAAGGTAGTTGGCTACTTGTTCTTCGTGGTGCGAAGGACGGGGTATCTGGTTCAGTTCCTTGAATATCTGGAACACACGTTCTGTTGTAATCATACGCTGATAGTTTGATTGATTTGCAAATATACGAATAAGCGAGTACAAAAGCAAATAAAATCATTTTTATTTTTATTGTCGAACCGATGGAGCAGCGAGAGCCATCATGCTTGCATGTTTGGCCGAGTGACAGAGGAAAACGTAGTTAATGCAAGTATCTCATGGAAGACAGCAGGGTATTCTAATAAAGTGGGGGTAGTGGGGGTAGTGGGTGTTATTTTATAAACTTTATATATTTTCGTGCGCGAGAAGATAGAATATTTCTATAATGTTATAAAAACAACCCCCACAACCCCCACAACCCCCACAACCCCCACAACCCCCACTCACATCAATCTTGCGACACCACGTTATCAGCCTTCCAACACCCACTTATCAGCCTTCTAGCACCTACTTATCAGCCTTGTAATTGGGTCACGGTGACTTAAAAAATCCGTTTGATCCGGAAAATCCGTGGTCGTTTTAATTCTGAAAGAAATTATCATAATTATCATAATTTACTCCAGAAATATTATTTGATACGGAACACATAGCCTTTTCCGTTATTGGCTTCGCCTTCCTCCTCCTCGCTCGACAGAGTTTATACAAGTATAACTCTGTTCTCGCTCGTTCGTCGTTTCTGTTTTATTTCCGGTTCTTCCGTTATAGAAATAATCTCGTACACAAGGCTATTTGTCATTATAATGCCCATAGGCAGATAGGACATCAACATGGACTTCAGTTTCGAAAATGCGATAAACAAGTCGATGTTTCTTTGTGATTTCACGGCTCCATTTACCCTCAGGTTTTCCTTTCAACGGTTCTGGATGGCCTAGTCCTGTCTTGGGATGATCGTAAAGTTCACCTATGAGTCTAAGAGCTTTTTTGTAAGCCTTAGGCTCATAGCGCAACAAATTCTTCAAGTCTGCCTGAGCCTCCTCCTTGATAATTACCTTATATTGGCTCATAAGCTGCGAATATACTTGTCGAGATCATCAACATTCGCAAAACTCTTGCCAGGTTGTTTCTCGGCACGCTCAATCTTGGCGAAGAATTCTTCCTCCGTCATCAATGAAGTGTCTTGCTTCTCTGCCACAAGCTTACGCAGATATTTTGCGACTCGTTTCAGCAGATTTTCATCTTCAGCAATAATGCTCATATTGCGAAGAATCTCAGCATTCATCTGTGTAGCTGTCATAATTACAATCCTTTTTAATCTGCTGCAAAGATAAGCATAAATTCCAAATAAACAAATTAAAATACAATAAAATGAACAAAGTCGATAAGTAGTGAGACATGATTGTGCCCCTGTCACCTTAGAATATATCTTTTATTATCCGTCAGATCCGGATAATCCGTGGTCGTTTTAGTTCTGAAAGAAATTATCATAATTATCATAATTATCCCAGAAATACTATTTGATACGGAATACATAGCCTTTTACGTTTTTCTGCTGTAAATATAATTCGACCACGGATCTACCGGATCTTACGGATATTATACATCTTGTCTAAGTACTATTTGGACTTTAAGGACCATCCGTTCGCTCCAAACTACACGCTTTGCAAACTATGGCACTTTGCGCTATAAACTATGGCAGTTTCTTGTTGAAAGTGCCTCAAACGCTGATAGCGGGAACGTCATTCTCTGATAGTGGGAATGTCAAACGCTGGTAGCGTCTACGGCGTTCAGTGTTTTTTTAACAGTTAAATCCTCGTTATTAAAGGATTTTCACACGCTGTGGCTCATCAAATTTGGTAATATGAAAAATATTTCGTAATTTTGTAGTGAATATATAAAGGTTATTCTTCAAACTTATTAAATAGGCATGAAAACGATTAGAATAATGATGATAACAGTTCATTGCCGCTGGATAACCTGCACGGCCAGCGTGTAAGTCATCCTGTAAATCTCATTCAAAATCTTACAAAATCCTTGGGTGCGCAAAAGATACACGACAAGGAGTAGCTACGCCAAGTGAAATGTCGACAAAGCCAAGAGTGCTTGCGAGAACGCTGGTGAAAACGTTCAGTATCATTTTGCTGACGTCAGCAAAATGATCGAATTAGCAAAAGGGGCGAAACGAGAGGTTGACAATATCCTTTTAACCCGTTATGCCTGTTACCTTGTTGCCCAGAATGGTGATTCACGTAAGCCAGAAATCGCCTTTGCCCAGAATTACTTTGCAGTGCAGACCCGCAGAGCTGAATTAATTGAGCAACGCCTTTTGGATTATGAAAGAGTTCAGGCGAGAGCCAAACTGGCAGAGACCGAGAAGGTTCTCTCAGGAGTGTTATATGAAAGAGGTGTTGACTGCAAATGTCTTTTCCTGAACGGCGAAGACACTTTCGTTGTTTCGCACAGTTCCTAAAAATCATTAAATAGGGATGAGAAGGATTAAGATTTAAGAAATTGTTTTGTAGTATGGATTATTTTATATACCTTTGGTGATGAATTTAAAACAGACAAATCGTGAAGCATAAAATATTAACACTGATTCTATTGGTAATACCCGCTACAATCATGGCCCAGAAGATTACACTGGGATCGTGTGTAACTAAGGATGGCGGACAGTATAAGGGCGAGATGGTAGGCGGAAAGCCGCATGGCAAGGGCAGCGCCATCTACAAGAACGGAGATATCTACGAAGGTGAGTACGAGAAGGGAAAACGTCACGGCTATGGTGTCTATACCTTCTCTGACGGTGAGAAGTACGAAGGCGAATGGTATCAGGACCAGCAGCATGGCCGCGGCACCTACTATTTCATGAACAATAATAAATATGTAGGACTGTGGTTCCGCGACTATCAGGACGGTCATGGCATCATGTACTATTATAACGGTGACCAGTATGACGGGACCTGGAAGCTCGACAAACGACAGGGTAAGGGCAAATACACCTTTGCCAACGGTGCCTACTACAACGGCGAGTGGAAGGAGGACATGAAATGGGGCAAGGGCTTCTTCGACTGGGGCGACGGCAGCACCTACGATGGTATGTGGGCCAACAACGTGCGTTCAGGCAAGGGTGTGAACAAATATGCCAACGGTGATGAGTACAATGGCGACTGGGAGGATGATATCCAGAACGGTCGTGGTATCTATAAGTTCCAGAACGGAGATCGCTATGAGGGTGCTTACCAGCATGGCGAACGCACAGGCGAAGGTATCTTCAAGTATGCCAACGGGGATAAGTACACAGGCTCTTTCCGCGAAGGTGACAAGAACGGACAAGGCACATTCTCGTGGAAGAACGGTGATATCTATGTGGGCAGCTGGAAGAACGACAAGCAGAACGGACGCGGTAAGCTGACCAAGGCAACGGGTGATGTCTTTGAGGGGAACTTCAAGGACGGCGTTGTTGAGGGTGAGGTGATTATTCATTTTCACGACGGCTCAAAGTTCCGCGGCACCTATCACAACGGTAAGCGCCATGGGGCAGCCATCGAGGAGGATAAGAACGGTAACCGCTTCGAGGGAAGCTATAAGAACGACGAACGCGACGGGAAATACGTGGAGAAAGACAAGACTGGAAAAGTAACCGAAACAGGTACGTATGTCAATGGTATTAAGCAACGAGGTTCCTAAAAAATTATTATTATGACAACGAGGAAGAAAGAGACAACCCAAAAGGCGACAGCCAAGAAGGCAGCGCCCAAACACATCGGACTGGTACAGAACGACGGCTATCTGGAACCGTTCGAAGAGGCTATCCGCGGCAGGCACGACCATGCCGTATGGAAGATTAACCAACTGACACGCAATGGGAAGAAATCGTTGGAGGACTTTGCCAGCGGGTATGATTATTTTGGCTTGCACAAGACAGCACGCGGTTGGGTGTTCCGCGAGTGGGCACCGAATGCTACGGAGATCTACCTTGTGGGCGATTTCAATAACTGGGAGGAGAACGAGAAATACAAGGCCAAGCGCATTGCAGGAACAGGTAACTGGGAACTGAAACTGCCCAACAAGGCCATGAAGCACGGCGACCTGTATAAGATGCATGTACGCTGGAACGGTGGAGAAGGGGAGCGCATCCCTGCCTGGGCACGAAGGGTGGTACAGGACGAGAACACCAAGATTTTCTCGGCACAGGTGTGGAACCCGGAGAAGCCTTACGAATGGAAACGCAAGACGTTCAAACCGGATAAGAACCCGTTGCTGATCTACGAGTGCCATATTGGTATGGGACAGGATGCCGAGAAGGTGGGTACCTACCGTGAGTTCCAGGAGAATGTGCTGCCGCGTGTCATCAAGGATGGCTATAACTGCATTCAGATCATGGCCATTCAGGAGCATCCCTACTATGGCAGCTTCGGCTATCATGTAAGCTCTTTCTTTGCAGCCAGCAGTAGGTTCGGTACGCCCGAGGAACTGAAGGAACTGATTGACACGGCACACAAGAACGGTATTGCTGTGATCATGGACATCGTGCACAGTCATGCGGTGAAGAACGAGGTGGAAGGCTTAGGAAACCTGGCCGGCGATCCGAACCAGTTCTTCTACGCAGGAGGCATGCATGAGCATCCCGCCTGGGACAGTCTGTGCTTCGACTACGGTAAGGATGAGGTAATCCATTTCCTCCTCTCTAACTGCAAATACTGGCTGAAGGAGTTCCACTTCGACGGCTTCCGCTTCGACGGTGTGACGTCGATGCTGTATTATAGTCATGGTCTGGGTGAGGCATTCACCAACTACGGGGATTACTTCAACGGCGGACAGGATGATAATGCCATTTGCTATCTTACCTTGGCCAATAAGCTCATCCACGAGGTGAACAAGAACGCCATTACCATTGCCGAGGAGGTGAGCGGTATGCCCGGACTGGCTGCGAAGTTCGAGGATGGTGGTTTCGGGTTCGACTACCGCATGGCCATGAATATTCCCGACTACTGGATCAAGACCATCAAGGAGCAGAGTGATGAGAACTGGAAGCCGAGCTCCATATTCTGGGAGGTGAAGAACCGTCGTCCTGATGAGAAGACCATCTCGTATTGCGAGAGTCACGACCAGGCCTTGGTGGGTGATAAGACCATTATCTTCCGACTGATTGACGCGGATATGTACTGGCACTTCGCGAAGAAGGATGTGAACGGCGTGGCTGAACGAGGCATTGCCTTGCATAAGATGATCCGTCTGGTAACGGCTGCAGCCATCAATGGCGGCTACCTGAACTTCATGGGTAATGAGTTCGGACATCCGGAGTGGATTGACTTCCCCCGCGAGGGGAACGGCTGGAGCTATAAGTATGCCCGCAGACAGTGGAACCTGGTGGATAATGAGGATCTGTGCTACCATTGGTTAGGCGACTTCGACCGTGAGATGCTGAAGGTGATCAAGAGTCAGAAGAACTTCCAGAAGACACCGGTGCAGGAGATTTGGCATAACGATGGCGACCAGGTGCTGGCCTTCATGCGAGGCGACCTGGTGTTCGTATTCAATTTCTCACCCACACGTTCGTTTACCGACTATGGCTTCCTGGTTCCTACGGGCAGCTATGATGTGGTGCTGAACACGGATGCGAAGGAGTTCGGCGGTCATGGTTTCGCTGATGACAGTATAACACACCTCACCAACTTCGATCCGCTCTATGTGGAGGATCATAAGGAATGGCTGAAGCTGTATATCCCAGCGCGTTCGGCTGTGGTGCTGAAAAAGAATTAATGGTTTTGTAAACACGCGGTACGTTGAAAGATAACGTGGTTAAAAGCGGCAGGTCGTTGATGCACATGGCCTGCGCGATAGTGTTCTTGATATTTACGTTTTGCTACCTGTATTTCTATCAGGCAGACATCCTTGCCGTTGAACAGCATCTGCTGTCGGGTGGCAAAACGTATTACGTGCCTTGGATAGGCGCCTTGCTCATCACCTTTGTGTTGTACCTGATCCACTTGGGAACCTACGGTCTGACGGGTTTGTACAAACGGGCGCATGCGCTTACTTATTTCCCTTCGTTGCTGATACTGACGATTCTGACGGGAATGAAGATTTCCGATGCGGGTTGTACGATGGGACACTGGCTGTTCACGGGTCCGTTCCTGCTGGTGATCTATGTGTTTGTGGTCATCATGCTCAAGAAGTATCAGCCGTACGAACAGCCCATGAACGATATCGGTCCGTTCTCGCGGATGATGTGGGTGAACCTGCTCACCATGGCGTTGATGTTCCTGCTGGTGGGCGCCTTCAGTAGCCGGGACGCCTTGTTCCACAGTAGGATGCGCGTAGAGACATTACTGAAGAAGGGTGAGTATGAGAAGGCATTGGAGGTAGGACGAAGGGCGAGACGTACGGATGCCTCGTTGTTCCAGCTGAGGGCCTATGCGCTGGCAAGGACAAACGGACTGGGGAGTCATCTGTTCGAGTACCCGACGGTGAGCGGCTCCAAGGCCTTGCTTCCCCGACAAGGTACCTCGAGCACGGTGATGTTTCCTGAGATGGAGATCAGACGGTTCGCCTCGACGAAGGCGGCAGATGACTATCGACTGTGTGCCTATCTGCTGGACAAGGATCTGCTGAGCTTCGCCAAGTCGGTGTATAAGTGCTATGACATCAAGTCGGCCGACTTCCCCAAGCACTACCGTGAGGCGCTGACGCTCTATACGCACAAGAGTAATACGCCAGTGGTGACCTATCATAACAGTGTGGCAGATGCCGACTACGAGGATTTCCAGAAATTAGCGCGGTCGGTATCTGACAAGCAGCAACGGGAGAACGCCGTGAGGGACACCTACGGCAACACGTATTGGTTCTACTACTTCTTCCGGTAAAGTTCAAAGTAGTTCGTGATACACGCAGGGAGTTCTTCTTGGTAGTGCGTGACCATGATCATCGTTTTGTTCTTCCTTTGACAGAACGTCTCGATGATATCTTTGACCAGACGACGGTTGGTGTTGTCAAGACCGTGCAGGGGCTCATCGAGGATGAGCAGACGGGGATCCTTGACAAAGGCACGGGCAAGGAGAACGAGGCGCTGCTCTCCGCTTGAGAGCTTCAGGAACGTTCGTTCTTCCAGTCCTTCCAGACCGAAAATCCTCATCCATTTCCTACAGATCTCATAATCCTCTTCCGTGGGCTTTACATACAGTCCCACCGAGTCTTTCAGTCCGCTGGCCACAATCCGGATGGCGGGCAGATCCTTTTGGTAGGCACGATGCATCTCGGGCGACACATAGCCGATGTGTTTCTTGATGTCCCAGATGCTCTCACCCGTTCCTCTGGGGCGACCGAACAGGGTAATGTCACAGGCGTAGCTCTGCGGGTTGTCGGCACAGACCAGTGAGAGCAGGGTTGACTTCCCCGCACCGTTCTTTCCGCTGAGTGCCCACCGTTCGCCGTTGAGAACGGTCCAGTTGAGGTTACTGAGAATGATTCGCGGTCCGTATTGGATGGTTACCTTGTTCATCTTGATGATCTCCTGCGCGGGGTCGTCGGTTTCTTCGTAGGGAAGGTCGAGAATCTCCTTTTCCCGCTCTGCCGAGAGCACGTGGGTGGGGAAGGGAGGACGAGTGGAGAGGTATTCGCCAAGTGTTTTCTTTGGTCCTACCTTTTTGTCGTGCACCTCTACCACATGTGTGATGAAATCAGGAATATCATCCACCTTCGACAAGACGAGGATGATTTGCAGGGCTTTCTCCTGAGACACTAAGACGAGCAGTTCCTTGAGCTGTTCGCGCGTCTCCTTGTCAAGTCCGATAAAAGGATTGTCCATGATGAGCATGCGCGGTTCAGACAGCAGTGTTCTTGCCAGCTGGAACTTACGCATCTCACCGCTGGAAAGTAAGATGATATATTTATCGAGTAAGGGTTCGAAATGGAAGAGCTCGTAAAGATGTTGCTGTAAGTCGCGCCGTGCAGGTGTGTCTTCACCGCTCATGCGGTAAGCCTCTTCCAACAGGAAGCCAACGGTTGGCGTCTCCTTGTCTATTTCCATGGCGTTCCACCGCTGCTGCAGGAAATAGGTACGGTCGTTATCACCGCCGTAGTTATCTTTGAACGTGATGTATTTGATATTGTCGCTGGCCAGCGGCTTGGTGCTGGGAGAGAAATCGTAAGCAGGATCTTTCATGAGTAGCGGATGAGCGTTGGTGAGGATATCCACCAGCATGGACTTTCCCCCACCATTCGGACCTACGATAGCCAGATGCTCCTTGTCGAACAGGTCGAAGTTCACGGGTTCTGCCATACGCCACATAGGGTGGCGCGTGATTCCGTTCTCAATATGAATAATGTGCTGCATGATGCGTTACAATCCGTTATTCACCTTTTCCTTGTTCTTGTTGATGAAATCCTTCCATCCACGGTAGTGCACATCACTCTCGGGCTTTCCTGCCTGCATGAAATGACAGTAGGCTGCGGCCAAGGCATCGGTAGCATCCATGAAGTGAGGCATGTCATCCGACTTAAGATGAAGGAGTCGTTGCAGCATTCCCGCCACCTGTTCCTTCGAGGCATTACCGTTGCCGGTGATGGCCATCTTGATTTTCATAGGAGCATATTCGTGGATAGGCACACTGTGATGAATGGCTGCGGCAATGGCCACACCCTGCGCCCTTCCTAACTTCAGCATCGACTGTACGTTCTTGCCGAAGAACGGGGCTTCAATGGCCATCTCGTCGGGCAGGAACTCATCGATAACGCCCGTAACGCGTTCGAAGATCCTACCCAAGCGCAGGTAAGGATCATCCTCACGGCGCATGTCGATGACGCCCATAGCCATCATCTCCGCCTTGTTACCCGTTACCTTGAGCAAACCGTAGCCCATCACGTTCGTACCCGGGTCAATCCCTAATATAATCTTCTCACTGCCCACTTCTTGCCTCTTGCTTCTTGCCTCTTGCTTCTTATCTAAGATACGGATTCATGCGCAGTTCGTCAGCGATGGTAGTCTTCGGTCCGTGACCGCTCCATATCGTCGTGTCGGCGGGCAGCTTACCGATTACCTCCTTGAGGGTATGTCTCATGGCTGCATCATCGCCACCTTCGAAATCGGTTCGACCAATACTCATCTGGAACAGGGTGTCACCGGTGAAGGCCACCTTCTCTTCCTCGCAGTAGAAGGTAATGCCGCCAGGTGTGTGTCCCGGGGTGGCAATGACCTTGAAACGGTGTGATCCGAACTCAACGATATCATCAGGTGAGAGATAGTTCCCGATAGGTGGTGTGTCCCGGTCATACTCCATGCCTAAGAAGTACATGGCCTGATCGTCCATGTGCGACATCAGGAATTCATCCTTTTTGCTCAGCTCAGGCTTCAGTCTGTATTCATAATAAACCGTGTCGTTTCCCATACAATGGTCGAAATGACCGTGTGTGCAGAGCAGATGTTTGGGTGTTAGCTCATTACCGTTGATGTACTCGATTAATGACAAGCGCTCGTCGTCGAAATAGACGCCGCAATCGATGATCACACATTCCTGAGTCTCGTCGCTGACTACATAGGTGTTCTCCTGATAAGGATTACATACAAAACGTTGGATTTTTAGCATATGATAGTTTGATTAATTTTACACTGGAACATAGATAATGTGCTTCCCCTTGAACCACTCCTCGTTGAACCACATACTGATGTCGAGCACCTCGCAGATGCGCTTGAAGGGTTGGATCTCCGCCTGTACGTCGCCACCTTTGAGTACGATGACGCCGTTGGGCAGGGAATTGATTTGTTCTTTTCTTGAGATATTCTTCTTCACAATCTTCATCAGGTCGGGCAGGGGCATGACCGCACGACTCACCACGAAGTCGTACATCCCCTTCTCCTCCTCACCGCGCAGATGTGCTGGATGACAGTTCTTCAAGCCAATGGCCTGTGCCACCTCTGTTGCCACCCTGATCTTCTTCCCCGTACCGTCAATGAGCTTGAACTCACACTCAGGAAAGAGAATGGCCAGGGGAATGCCCGGGAAGCCACCACCCGTACCGAAGTCAAGGATCTTGGAGCCCGGACGGAAATGAATGGCCTTGGCAATAGACAGCGAGTGCAGCACATGATGCTCATACAGGTTCTCGATGTCCTTGCGAGAGATCACGTTGATCTTCTGGTTCCAGTCGGCATACAGGTCGTACAGCGCAGACAGCTGATCTTTCTGCGTGTCGGTGAGTTCCGGGAAATAGCTTAGGATGGTCTCCATATCATTTTGCGAGTATATGCTTCATGTCATTATCGTCCAGCTCCACCTTGATCTCGCCCATGGCGTGCGGAGCAATCTCAGAATCGCAGTAGATAAAGGTTATCTCTCCGTTGTCCAGGATGAAGTTCTCCGTTACGTACGGGTCAATGCCCACAAAGAGTCCTTTTTCCTGAAGTCCTTTCAAATCTTTGACCTCATACTGCTTACACAGCTTCTCCACAATCAAATCCTCCAGTCCTTGCTCATAGCCGGGAACGAAGACATCGCTCAGCTTCAGGATCTTGCCCGTCTCTGTGTTGATGTTCTTCACGATGGTTGTGTTCACCCCATGTGCGCCTCCTGCGAAGCTATACACCTCGGCGATGTAGTTGATGATACCCTTCCTGCCGTTCTCTACCTTGGTGTTGCATGAGTACTGGATACTATACGATGTGCCATGCTCCTTGTCCATGGCATAGAGTCGTCCGAAGTCTTGCTTGTAGTCGGCTGCATACTTGATGAGAAACGAATCTACTGCTTCCACAGCACTCATCTTCGAACCGCTGGCAGAGAGGTAGTCGGGCGTGAGAATGCCTGATCGCAGCAGGGTGTCGTTCACCGTTGCCGCGTTCTTGCCAGTGGCATAATGGATCATCAGATGTACCTCTGCCTGCGGCGAGGAAGCATCGCTGGTGAGTTGGATGGTGGTGTCTTTGACGATACGCTCGAACGCCAGCTCGGCCTCCGCTTCGTTGCCGTCTGTTTTACCACCACATGCTGTGATGATGCCCATCAACAGGATAGGCATCAGGGAAGAAAAGAGTAACTTTCTCATGATGAATCCGCTAAAACCTATGCAAAATTACAAGAATCATACGAAAACAGCAAATATTTTTCATTATATTTTAGAAAATGCGCAACTTTGGCTTCGCCGAAGTTACTCACGTTAACTTTGTTTTCCTCCATCACGACTCGGCCAAACATGCAAGCATGATGGCTCTCGCTGCTCCATCGGTTCGGAAAAACTCAAATAAATTTGGTTTTTCGCTCACTTAATCGTAACTTTGCAGGCGATTTCAAATAACGCTCATAATTAGCAATCAAAACAGCGCATGCAATCCATATACGATATCCGTTTCAAAGCTGCCTTGTTCGACCTCGACGGGGTGGTCTTCGATACAGAACCGCAGTACACTATTTTCTGGGGAGAACAGTGCCGACGCTATCATCCTGAGGAGCCCGGACTGGAACACCGCATTAAAGGACAGACGCTTACGCAGATCTTCGACGCTCATTTCTCGGGCGATCTGCTGGAGGAACAGGAGAAGATTACCGAACGACTGAATGAGTTTGAGTCGAAGATGAACTTCATATACGTTGCTGGCTTCCTCAACTATATCCAACGTCTTCGACAGGAGGGCGTGAAAACAGCCGTCGTTACAAGCAGTAACAAGGTGAAGATGCAGGCGGTGTATGCTTCGCATCCGGAGTTCACTTCGCTCTTCGATGCGATTCTCACCTCGGAGGATTTTGCCGAGAGTAAACCGTCGCCCGACTGCTATCTGCGGGCTGCAGCACGGTTCGGCGCTGATCCAAAGGATTGTGTGGTCTTTGAGGATAGCTTCAACGGACTGAAATCGGGTAGGGCAGCAGGAATGTGCGTGGTAGGACTGTCAACCACGAATCCCGCAGAGAGCATTGCGCCGCTGTGCGACCTGGTTATTTCCGATTATCTGGAATCACAGACACTGTAAGAACTTCATATACTAAAACAATATCCTGACAAACATGTACACACAGAATACTCCGGTTCATGTGAAACTGTGGCATCATGACTTCTGGCGACTGGCCATTGCGAATATGCTGCTCACCATGTCTGTATATATGCAGATTCCTGTACTGCCCTTGTGGCTGGCGCAACATGGGGATGCGATGTCAACAGGTTTGTCCATGGGGGCCTACGGACTCGGTTTGTTCGTGATGGGGGGCTGCTGTAACTATCTCGTTCAGCGCTATAGGAGAAACCACGTCTGTCAGCTGGCTATCTTCATCATGCTTGTGTGCATCGGGGTAATCTACCTGAGTGTCAGCGGACAGTTACCGATGTTGGCAGAGGGAATGGTGACGCTCGTGGCGCGATTCTGTTTAGGGGCTTCCTTCGGCTTGGCGCAGATGGTACTGGTGAGTACGCTGATCATCGACGTATGCGAGTCGTTCCAACGCACGGAGGCAAACCATAGTGCCGCGTGGTTCGGAAGGTTCTCCATGTCGTTAGGACCGGTGGCAGCGTTGTTGATTTACCGTTATTTCAGTCTTGAATATGTTCTTTTGTCATCGGGTGTATGTTGCTTATTATCAATGGTGTTGATACAACTGGTAAGCTTTCCTTTTAAAGCGCCTGAGGATAAGGTGTATAGATTCTCGCTCGACCGCTTTTTCCTGCCTTCAGGATGGCTGTTGTTCGCGAACTTGCTACTGATAACAACCATCATCGGACTGCTTCTTTCTACTCCTTTGTCAAGCATGTTCTACGGGATGATGATGTGCGGATTCTTCTTCGCTCTGCTGGCCGAACGTTTCGTCTTTGTGAATGCCGACCTGAAGAGCGAGTCGGTTACAGGATTGATCCTGATTATCGCCGCCTTGCTGATGATGCGACAGTCATCTGCTCTGGTGAACAACTATATCCCGCCTGTGCTCATTGGCTTTGCCATTGGTATTATAGGCTCCCGTTTCCTGCTGTTCTTCATCAAGCTGAGCAGACATTGTCAGCGCGGTACTTCACAGAGTACGTTCTTCTTGGCGTGGGAAACGGGCATCAGCTTAGGACTTTTCCTGGGCTTCTCCTATCTCTCTGAACATATCTATCTGGTGGGACTCATCATGGCTGTCGTGGCCTTGGTGATGTATAATTTCGTGACTCACCCCTGGTATATGAAACACAAAAATAGATAATCATGAAAAAACTACTACCTGCTGCTATTGTAATCATTGCCCTGGCGACTATTGCGGTTGTCCTGCTTACTTTTGAGCGTCATCTGCTGTGGAAGGTCCAGGAGATGAACCTCTTTCTCTATACAGGACTGTTCTTCAAGGAGATGATGGTTACCTCTGCGGGGTTCCTCTCTTACCTGGGTACCTACCTCACGCAGCACTTCTACTATCCATGGCTGGGCGTGTTACTGCTGTGCTGTAGCTGGGGACTGCTGGCATGGATGACCAAGCGGGTGTTCTGTATTCCTAATCGCTGGACTGTCTTGTTGCTCATTCCCATTGCCTTGCTGTTGATGACCGCTATCAGTATGGGCTATTGGCTCTATGTCATCAAGCTGAAGGGGTATTTCTGGACGGCTACCATCGCCACCATCGTGGTTGTTGCCCTGATGTGGGGATTCAAGAGCTTACCCCGTCGTCGTATTCTTGCTCCGTTGTTTCTTTTCCTGACCGTTCTTATCGGTTATCCGCTCTTCGGTACCTATATCCTTTGGGGCGTATTGATCATGGCGGTATGGTCGTGGCGATTGGAGAAACAGCGCTCAACAGCCATTGTCAACACGATCGTTGCCTTACTGTCTATCATCGCCATTCCGTTGTTGTTTTACCGTTTTGTGTATTACCAGACGAGTCTTTCGAACATCTACTGGACGGGTCTGCCCATCTTTAGTATGAACGCAGAAGGGGAGAAATGGTACTACCTGCCATATATCCTGCTGATGCTCTTCTATCTGATCATGGTCGTCACCTATCGCGAGGTGTGGTATAAGTCAGAACCCGCAGTTGTGAGTCATCGTCAGAAGAAGGTCGCCAAGCAACAGAAACGTACGTCTAACCTGATGTACTATCTGCCACAGACCCTTGTGCTGATAGCTTTGGTGTATGGTGTCTATCATTTCTGGTTCAAGGATGAGAACTTCCACCATGAGCTGGCTATGCAGCATTGTGTGGAGGATCTGGATTGGCAGGGGGTTCTTCAGGAGGCAGATAAACAGAAGGATATGCCTACTCGCTCTATCGTCATTATGCGCAACATCGCGCTTACCCGTTTAGGACGAGCCACGGATATCTATAACTATCCCAATGGCGACAAGCCCAGCAATTCCCCGTTCCCGATCTTACAGTCGAATATGATCGGTAGGATGCTGTACTACAACTACGGTGCACTCAACGAGTGTCATCACTACTGTATCGAAGAGGCGGTGGAATTCGGATGGAAGGCTCAGTATCTGAAGTATCTGGCCTGCTGTGCCATGCTTACGGGTGAAGAGGCGGTGGCCAGGAAATATTTCGGTTTGTTGCGCCAAACCCGTTATTTTGGTCAGTGGGCAGATGAATATGAGCCGATGAACGGTCGGAAGGATCTGTTGGAGAAGGACGCTAGAACAGGCCCCATCTGTCACATGATGCACTACGACAACAGTGTGGGGTCCGACAGTGGCGGTCATGCTGAGAAATACCTGATGGGACTGCTGGCGCAGCTCGACTCCGACGATCCGTATTTTCAGGAGCAGGCCCTGTTGGCTGCCCTATGGACGAAGAACCCCAGACTATTCTGGCCTCGTTTCACACAGTATATCAAGCTCCATCCCAACGATCCGATGCCGAGAATCTTCCAGGAGGCTGCCTACCTGTTCTGTCAGATGGAAGATCGTCCTACTAATAACATGCCCTTCGATAAGGAGGTGATCAGCGGATTCGATGCCATTGTAGAAAAGTTACAGCAGTACGACGGCATGGATCTGGAGCAGGTGCGCAATCTGGTGTATCCCTCGTTCGGACATACGTACTATTACGATTTTTACCTAATGGATCAATTGAACTATAACTAATCCTACAACCATGAAACATATTCGTTGTTTTGTCACCATATGCTTTATCACCGTTATCTTGTTCTTGATGACGGCTTGTGGTCACCGTGTACCTTCGCAATATGCACAGTCGGACAACTATCCGAAGATATACCCTGATTATGTCAATGTGACAGTTCCTGTGAACATCGCTCCACTGAGTTTCCAGATGGATCCCAAGAATGAGGAGATGGTGGTACGCTATACGGTGGGCGATATGGAGATGGTATGCGGGGGTGATCAGGCGCAGCCTTCCATGGGGAAATGGAGACAGATGACCGACAAGGCCAAGGGTGCTGCCATTCAGGTGGAGGTGTATTCGCGGCATGATGATCTGTGGACACGCTTCAAGCCGTTCCAGATTTTCGTGTCGCCTGATTCCATAGATCCCTATATCAGTTATCGTTGTATTCACCCTTCATTCGTCTCGTACGAGGAGCTGACCATCCGTCAGCGGTGCCTGGAGGATTACAACGAGAGCGTGATCTACGACAATATGCTGTGCGGCGAGGAACTGAAAGGACAGTGCATCAACTGTCATCATTACCAGAACTATGATCCCAACAGGATGCAGTTCCATGCGCGTCAGTATCATGGCGGTACGGTGATTGCCTACGACGGGAAAATGAAGAAGGTGAACATGCGGAACGACTCGATTCTCTCGGCTGGTGTGTATCCTGCTTGGCACCCGTCACTGAACCTCATCGTCTATTCCACGAACAAGACATTCCAGGGTTTCCTCACCACCGACAAGAACAAGATCGAGGTGTACGATACGGCCAGTGATCTTATCTTGTATGATGTGGAGCGTGACGAGGTGACGAATATCGAGAACGACAAGGATGAGATGGAAGTGTTCCCTTGCTGGACGCCCGACGGAAAGACGCTTTATTACTGTAGTGCGCACTTTGTCTTGTCTGATTCGATCAAAGACAAGAACTACGAGGTGCTTTCGAGGATGAACGAGGTGAAATACAGTATCTACAAGAAAGAGTTCGATGTGCAGACCAAACGGTTCGGTCCCAGACAACTGGTGTTTGATGCTGCTGCAATGAATATGAGTGCTACCTTACCTCGGGTGTCTGCCAATGGGCGCTACCTGATGTTTACCATGGGTGAGCGCGGCGTGTTCCACATCTGGCACCATGATGCTGATCTGTGGCTGCTCGACCTGCAGACCGGTGAGGCAAGGGCGATGAACGAGCTGAACTCGCCCGACACGGAGAGTTACCATTCTTGGTCGAGCAACGGTAAATGGGTGGTGTTCAGCAGTCGTCGTGACGATGGGAACTTCACCCGTCCGTTCTTCGCGCATATTGATGCGAACGGTAAGGGAACAAAGCCTTTTGAGTTGCCGAGCAAGAATCCTAACTACCACCGCGAATTCCTGAAGAGCTATAACGTCCCGGAATTCATGAAAGGTCCTGTCACCATCACGCCGCAATCCATTGCCGACATTCTGAAGAAGGATGACGGAGTGCCGGTGAAATACGTGAGCGGATTACAGGCCCCCTCCCAATAATCCTATCCTGCCTATAAGGCCCATCCAGCCTTTTACAAAATAAGGTCTCCCGATCGGGAGACCTTAATACTTTTTTATAAAACCTTACTGTCTGTTCGGTGCAGCAGGTCTGCCGCCAGGAGCGCCGCCGAAGCCACCGGGGAAGCCACCAAAGCCCTGCTGAGGAGCTGTCTCAGGCTGACCGAAGAAGGAAGCTTCGGCATCCTTGTCGTTCAGCTTGAACACCATGAAATTCGGGTTCTTCTCAGTGCAAGGTTTCCATTCGCCACCCTTCGGTCCGTTCGGATCGCTGTACTTGGCGAAATTGGTCCATGCGGTAAGCATCTTCTCAGAGAGATCCCAGTCACCCTTTGTCCAAGGACGCCAGCAGTGCTTCAGACTCTTGAACACGAACCAGAGGTCGGAGGAGTGGAAAGCACCACGCAGACGCTGCGTTACCTCAGGATGAGAACCATCATCGGGCAACGGACGAGCGAACTCGTAAGCCCAAGCCTTACCGCCCTTCTCAGCGCGAACCTTACAGAACTCGGCAATGTTAGGAGCCATATTACCCATATCGTTCAGGGTGTAGCCAATCATATAAGGAACGTCGGCCAACGTACCCTCGCGAGTAGCATCATCAAAGCTCTTCACGCTTACATAACCGTCGATCATCGGCATATAGCCCATGCCCATACGCATCATACCAAAGCCACCCTGCTGCTGTCCGCTGCTGTTAGCCTGTGCATAGATAGTAGGCAGTGCAAAGACGGTCTCGGTAGAAGCCTGACGCATCTTCTGCAAATCGGTCATACCAGCCCAGTCGAACATCTTCTTGGCATTGTTGGCAGCATCCTCAATGGAGCCACCGCCGTAACGACCACCCATCATACCACCACCGTTGGGGTTGGGAATGCTCAAACCCTGAGCACTCATGATGACAGCCTTGTGGAACAAGCCACGAGCCAGGGGAGATTCACAAAGAGTACGTACGCTACCGCCACCGGCACTCTGTCCGAAGATGGTTACGTTATTAGGATCGCCACCGAACTGTGCGATGTTCTTCTTGATCCACTTCAAAGCCTCGATCTGGTCGAGAATACCATAGTTTCCAGATACATGGTTCGGATTCTCCTCTGCCAGCAAGGGGTGGGTGAGGAAACCGAAGATACCCAGACGGTAGTTGATGGATACGAGCACTACATCCTTAGCGCCCCATTCCTGACCGTCGAACTCGGGCTCAGAACCGAATCCTTCGCGATAGCCACCACCGTGAATCCACAAAGCTACAGGCAGTTTCTTGCCCACCTGTCCAGGAGCCTTTGTCCATACGTTCAGATACAGACAGTCCTCACTGAAGGCTGCCTCCTTACCATAGCCCCACTCGGTGTAGTAACCGCCAGGGTACTGGATGGCCTGATAGCTCGGACGACCGAAGGTGTCGCAGATCTTCACACCCTTCCAGGGCACAACGGGCTGCGGAGCTTTCCAACGGTTCTCGCGAATAGGAGGAGCAGCATACGGAATGCCACGATACACATACACATCAGGATGATCATCAGCGAACACGCCTTGTACCTGACCACCTTCAATGGTTAACACGGGGTTTTCTGCTGCGTTTACAGATATGGCTGCAAAGAGCAGGAGCGGTAATAGTAATTTTTTCATAATAAGTTGTTGTTAAAAAAGGATTATATAATCTTTTATCTTTGATTTACAGAATTGTTTTCACGGCTTCAAGCATTCCTTTTCCCAGAATCAGGTCAAGGTATTTCTTCACGAGATCAGCGAGCCCTTTCACCTGATGGAGATCCTCTCCCCAGATGAATTCTGCACCAAGCACACCATCGGTAACCTTTTGTGTGTCACCTGTTTCCCATAATTCCTTCAAGAGATTCATGATCCTTGGATCGTCGTTGGGAATAATCGCTGTTCCATCGCTTCGCTCTCCACCTTTATAATATATAATGATGGCCGCTAAACCGAATACCAGTCCGCTGGGCAGTGTGCCCTTGCGCTCCAGATAGGTCTTCACTCCAGGTAGGTCGCGGGCCTGGAACTTGGGGAAGGAATTCAGCATGATGCTGGTTACCTGATGATCCACATACGGGTTGTTGAAGCGTTCCAGAACATCACCGGCAAAGTGGCGCAGTTCATCCATGGGCAGGTTCAGTGTTTCCATCAGTTCCTCGAACTGCACCTTATGGATATACTTGCCTATCACCTCGTGGTTGCAGGCATCTCTCACGATATCTACGCCAGAGAGGAAAGCGACAGGGGAGAGCACGGTATGCGGACCGTTCAGCAGTGTCACCTTACGCTCATGATAAGGTTTCTCGCTTTCAGCGATGAGCACGTGCAGACCCGCTTTCTCGGCTGGAAACTCCTCACGTAACGCCTCGATACTCATGTTCTCAGGCTTCTCAATTACCCACAAGTGGAAGATTTCTCCTTGCACCACCAGGTCGTCTTTGTACCCGATTTTCTGCTGGATATCAGCAATCTCCTTGCGGGGGAAGCCCGGTACGATACGGTCAACCAGGGTAGCGCAAACGTAGTTGTACTTGGTGAACCACTGCTTGAACGACTCATAGTCATCGCCCAGATCCTCTTTCCACAGTTCGATATACTGGTAGATACATTCCTTCAAGTGGTGTCCATTGAGGAAGATCAGCTCGCAGGGCATGATAATCAGTCCTTTGGATGGGTCGCCATTGAAAGTCTTGAAACGTCGGTAGAGCAACTGCACCAGCTTACCAGGATAGCTGCTGGCGGGTTTGTCTGCGAGCTTGCAAGTATCGTCAAAGGCAATGCCCGCCTCTGTGGTGTTTGAGATCACAAAGCGAATCTCTGGCTGCTCGGCCAATGCCATGAATGCTGCGTTCTGGGAGTAGGGGTTCAGTGCCCTGCTGATGACGTCGATGCGTTCGAGGGTGTTTACGGCCTCACCGTTGATTCGTCCCTGCAGATTCACATGGTACAGGCAGTCCTGTCCGTTCAGCCAATCTACCATTCCTTTCTCTATCGGCTGCACCACCACGACACTTCCGTTGAAGTTCGTCTTCGCATCCATGTTCCAGATAATCCAGTCAACAAAAGCGCGAAGGAAGTTTCCTTCGCCAAACTGAATGATCTTCTCAGGCATCACGCTTTTAGGCGCGGTATGTTTGTTTAATGCTTGTAATTGTTTCATGATTAATGATAACCTCTCGGTTGTTACAATATATAATCAAATTTGATTTCAGGATACAAAGATACTCATAATTCCGCAAATATCCATCACTTTGCCAATAAAAATGAGTGGAGTAGGTAAAAATAGACATTTTTCTTTTGTATTCCAAATCTTTTTCGTACCTTTGTATGCTGAAAGACATATTCGGAAAACACCGAACAATGCTTTATAAGGACTATCCGTATAGTCCCTATCCTATAAATAGGGACTTATAGTCATAGATGATACCTATTTTGGATAGGTCTCGACATCTATGACATCTTTAGTGAATAAATCTATATATATGAATAAGACATATGAATAAAACAGACATCGTGATGGGCGCTACGAGCGCCAGGAGTTACAGTCGTCATTGGAGAGCCAAACGACTGTCATGGAACGCTATCGGTAAAATCCGATACTTGTTCGATGGGGCAGTGGAGTATATGGATCCTGTAACACTCTGCTACCCGCAGGTGAAGTTCAACGAGTTGCGCAAGGCACTCGGTTTCAAACAGGATTCTGAACTCACCTCACTAGTGGAGCAGTCGGATTGCTTTCGTATTGTTCGTGATAGAGAGACAGGGCAGATGGCGGCATTTATGACACCTTTGGTGCCCGACAGGTTTGTGCCAACTGACTGTCAGGAGATCATAGAACCTTCCATCAACCATGCCATCTTTGACTGTAAGGTCAATGCGCTGGTGAACCCTAACGACCGTGACAGGATAGCGGAAAACCTACGTGCCCACAAGAACGGCATCAACATGAAAGTGCTGTTGGCAGGCAACGTACCGCAGTTCCACGCTAAACCAAGTGAAGAAGCCGTCAGGCGCATCAGTGACGGACTGCAGCATTTGTTCTGCAAACCAGAGCTTCAACAGTATTTTTTCGGAGAGTTCATCTATCACTACGAACGCAAGTATAAAGTAGGACTGTATGAGACGGAAAGGGTGCTGATGGCGTATCTCTCACAACACTTGACGAAGCACATGGCTTGTCGGGTGGGTATTGAGAACTGGCCCAGCGAAGCCATTGCCAAGTGGGTGAAGAACTTCTTCGGTCCGAAAAAGCTTTCATACGTCATCACCGAAGCGCATCATCTTTGGGAAAAACAACAAAACAACAATCAATATGAACAGAATCAATTCTAAGACAATCCCCAACGGCTACCCCCTTTGTGTGGTAACCGACTGCCCTGTAGCCAACCATTGCCTGCGCCAGATGGCGATGCAGGTGCTTACGAAGAAGAACCACCTTGTCACCATCGTTAACCCTCTCCGTACGAAACCCTCGGAACGGTGCGAATACTATCGTTCTGACGAAGTACAGCAGTATGCCCGTGGCTTTACAGCCATGAAGGCACAGATGCTACCGGGCCAATACAAAACGTTTATGTATAAGTTGGTACAGTACTTCGGACGCACCAGATACTTTGAGTATAGGCGCGGCAAGCTTCTTTGCTCTCCAAAGGATATTGCAGTAATACGTAATGTACTCGACGAGCTGGGACTTTCCCACCTTGAATTCGATGCTTACGAGCAGCATTACTGCTGGAATGACTGAGTACATGGCGTTCTGTACTGCAGTACATACGTCACTGTACTGCAGTACATGATGTTCTGTACTGCAGTTCATATATCGCTGTACTATCCTTATCATGATATTTTTCGATGCATTTATTTGGATATATCCAAAAATATTGCGACATTTGCAGGAAATAAGAGAAAGATGCATACAAGAGAAGAGAAACTGGAGGCTTTCGGTAGGTTACTGGATGTGTTGGACCAGCTGCGGGAGAAATGTCCGTGGGATAAGAAACAGACCAATGAGAGTCTGAGGCCCAATACGATAGAGGAGACCTTCGAACTGTGCGACGCCTTGATGAAGAACGATACCAAGGGGATTAGCAAGGAGTTGGGGGACGTGCTGATGCACGTGCTGTTCTATGCAAAGATCGGTTCTGAGACAGATGATTTCGATATCGCTGACGTGTGTAACACGCAGGCCGACAAGCTGATCTTCCGTCATCCGCATATCTATGATCCTTCGCAGGTGGGACAGAAGGAACCGCTGCCGCTGGATGATCCGCACTTTCAGGAGAAAGTGGAACGTCCTGATGTGAAGACCGCTGAGCAGGTGCTGCAGAACTGGGAGCAGATCAAACTCAAGGAGAAGGACGGAAACAAAAGCGTGCTCAGTGGTGTGCCTGATGCATTGCCGAGTCTGATCAAGGCTTACCGCATCCAGGATAAAGCCCGAAATGTGGGGTTCGACTGGCAAGACCGTCGGGATGTGTGGAAGAAGGTGCGCGAGGAGCTGGATGAGCTGGAAGTTGAGCTGAACAAAGAGGATAAGGAACGTTCTACCAATGAACTGGGCGATTTCCTCTTCTCGGTGATCAATGCAGCACGTCTGTATAAGCTGAATCCAGACAACGCCTTGGAGCGCACGAACCAGAAATTCATCCACCGTTTCAACTACGTAGAGGAACATTCCATCAAAATGGGTAAGCCTTTAACGGAAATGACGCTGGAGGAAATGGATGCTCTGTGGGAGGAGGCGAAAAGGAGCCTCACCTAATTGAAAATGGAAAATTGAGAATTGAAAATTATATGAAGAAATTAGTTTATGTATTTGCAACCCTGCTGACACTGACCTGGGTGTCTTCGTGCAAGGAGCAGAAGAAACCCGAGCCAGAGGTGGAGAACGACTCAACGTTCGTGGAGATCGACTCGGTGGAAGACGTGAGTATCTACGGTCGTTGTGGTGACGGAACAGCCATGCATACGCTGGAACTGATAACCGATCAGGGTGATACGCTGTATATCGGCGTGAACGAGGACTCGGTGTCTAATGTGAAAGGCGGTATGGGCGTAGGCGACAGGATGGCAGTGACACTGGAATCGGAGGCCACCGACGATGAGCCGGCCAAGGCACGTGTGGTGGTGAACCTGACCACACTCCTGGGTAAATGGGTGAGTCTGGATAAGTCGTTCGAGATCCAGGAAGGCGGCGTGGTGGTTTCGAATATCACAGAGCCGAAACCGTTGGTAGACTGGAAGATATGCAACGGACGACTGGTTCTCTCCTCCGACACGTTCAGCATCTATGAGCTGGGTGCAGATAGTCTGTTCTTAGAGAACGAACGGGGTATCTATGCCTATAAACGACTCAAGTAATGCAGCCGTTCAGAGTATATATCCTTGGTTGTGGGAGTGCCTTGCCAACTCCTAAACACATGGCCACATCGCAGGTGGTGGAGGTGCGCGACAAGCAGTTCATGATCGACTGCGGTGAAGGTACTCAGATACAGCTGCGGCGCTCACACATCAACTTCAACCGTTTACACGCTGTGTTCATCTCACATCTGCATGGTGACCACTGCTTCGGACTGATTGGTATGATCAGTACCTTTGGTATGCTGGGACGAACGGCTCCCTTGCATGTTTATGCGCCGGCGGCACTGGAACCGATGCTGAAGGCGCAGATGGATATGTTCTGCAACGGACTGGAATATGAGGTGGTGTTCCATGCCGTGGAGACAACGCTTCAGCAGGTGATCTACGAGGATAAGAGTGTGACTGTGGAGACCATTCCGCTCGAGCACCGTGTGCCTTGCTGCGGCTATCTGTTCCGTGAGAAACCCACACTGCCGCATATCCGTCGTGACATGATCGACTATCTGCAGATTCCTATCAGTCAGATCAACAACATCAAGGCTGGCGCCGGATGGGTGAAAGAGGATGGGGAAGTGGTACCCCATGAACGACTGGTTACGCCGGCAGATCCGCCTCGTGCCTATGCCTTCTGTAGTGATACACGTTATATGCCCGAGTTATATAAGGTGGTTCAGGGTGTTGACCTGCTCTATCATGAGAGTACGTACTGTGAAGACAGGGCCGACCGAGCCGAACTCTACCATCATAGTACGGCGGCTCAGGCAGCTACTGTGGCCCTGAAAGCGAACGTGAAGAAACTCATTTTGGGACATTATTCAGCAAGATATAACGATGAACAGCAGATTGTGAACGAAGCACGGAAAGTGTTTCCGGAATCGTATCTGACAGTCGAAAATGACGTGTTTGAGCTGTGATGACTGTTAAAATCATCTATTTTCTACAATTTTCTGAAAGAAAATGGTAAAAAATGTTGCTGGATTCACAAAAACAATGTATATTTGCACAAAATATAAGCGCTTATGAATAAAAGATTACTCATGATCACCCTTGCTGCAGCTCTGGTATTCGGCGTACCAGTGAGCATCATGGCGAACACTTCCATAGAGATCATAGAGCAGGAAATCGTTCAGCCGACTGTTGTGCTGCAGGGCAACACCCTGCATGTGAACAACGCCAGCGGACAGATGCTTTATATCTATAATGTGGCTGGTGTACGCGTCATGAGCGTGAAAGTAGAAGGTGCAGAAAAAAGCTTTGAGCTGAGCTTGCCGAAAGGTTGCTACATCGTGAAGGTGGGCAAGGTGGTTCGCAAAATCTCCGTCAAATAGTATTGACCTACACTCACCGTGTACAGAAAACTCATACTATTTCTTGTCCTGGCATGTATGTTTATATCATGTCAGGAAAAACAAGAGAATCCCAATAAGGCTTTAACTTTAGACGCTTTCTCTGAGCTGAGAAAGTCGGCCTTTTGTGTGGATGCACAGACGGTGAAGAAACATTTGCGACAACTGGCAAGGGAAGACAGCGGGAAAATGGTGGCCGACCGCCAGACACGAAGTCATTACTTAAACGGCCGCCCTTTGCTCTGGATAGACAGAATGGGAATAGACCAGCGGGCTGATTCCCTGATGGCGTATCTGGAAAAGGTGGAAGAGGGCGGAATCTCTTCAGAGGTATTCCGTCGCCGACAGCTTTCCATTGACATGAACAGGGCGCATAACATGGAGATGGGTGACAGCGTGGCTGATATCAACAGGGTGTATGCCCGACTGGAGTATAACCTCACCAAAGCGTTCCTGCGCTATTGCAGCGGTCAGCATTTCGGTTACCTGAATGCGGAATATGTGATGAACCACTGCGACGTAAAGGACAGCGACTCGGTGCGCGTGACATACTATCAGCTGTTCGACATCAAGGTGAAACATCCTGACGAGAACTTCTTCAGTAAGGCCATGCGGAAAATCCGGAACGACAGTGTGGCTCGTTTCCTCAAGGAGATACAGCCGAGGAATACGCTCTATCCTGCGCTGTGCAAGCGTTTGAAGGATGGAGGACTGTCGGAGGCGCAACGACTGACAACGATCTGTAATATCGAACGTAGCAGATGGTATCTGGAGGATGCGCCTGAGCAACATAAGAAATATGTATTGGTGAATGTGCCTTCCTACCGACTGTTTGCCGTTTGTCCCGACTCTTCGATCTCGATGAGGGTGGGATGCGGCACTAGGAAGAGTAAGACACCTCTGCTCACCAGTAGGATACAGCGGATGGACCTGAACCCGAAATGGTTCGTGCCGCAGAGCATCGCCAAAGGTATTGTCTATAGTCATGGCTACCTGAAAAGGAATAACATGTACATATACGACAAGAAGGAGGGGAAGCTCGATGCTACACGAGGCTCATACAGCAGGATCATGGAAGGGAAACAGTATATCGTACAAGAGGGCGGACCGGGGAACTCGCTGGGAAGAATCATCTTCAGATTCCCGAACAACCACGCGGTTTATCTGCACGACACGTCAACACCGTGGTTCTTCCAACGCTCGTTCAGGGCTGTGAGTCATGGCTGCGTACGCGTACAGGAGCCCTTCCGACTGGCGCAGTTCCTGCTGAAGGATCCCGATGAGGAGCTGCTGGAGAAGATCAGGTATTCCATGAGCGCCAATCTGACGGCAGAGCAGAATGAAGATATTGATACCAGTTTGATGGTTGACAAGAGTTTGTTGATTCACCAGGTGAAGGTAGAGCCGGAAATACCGCTCTTCATCACATACTATACGGTTTATCCCAATCAGGATGGGGTGCTGACAGAGTATCAGGACGTATATGGATACGACCGTGCACTGAAGAAGCACTTGAAACCCTTTATCAATTAGTAATGCATGGCAAAGCAATACGATGAAAACGAGGTTATGAAGATGCTCGGCGAGCCTGAAAACCAGCGCCGCGCCTTCGGAATAATCGTACAGCAGTACACTGAGACGCTGTACTGGAAGATCCGTCGTATTGTGCTCGACCATGATGATGCGAATGATGTGCTGCAGAATACGTTCCTGAAAGCATGGAACAGCATAGGGGATTTCCAGAGTAAATCGAAAGTCTCTACGTGGCTTTACCGCATCGCTATCAATGAGAGTCTGGACCACTTGCGCAAACAGCAGCACAAAATCAGTACGGATATGGATCTGTCGGTGGCCAACCGACTCATGGCTGATGACTATTTCGATGGTGATGATGCGCAGGCTCTGTTGCAGGAGGCAATCGCTGCACTGCCTGATGTACAGCGTACTGTGTTCACGCTGCGATACTATGACGAGATGAAATACAGCGAGCTTTCCAAGCTCACCGGAACGAGCGAAGGAGCACTGAAAGCATCTTATCATATTGCAGTGAAAAAAATTTCTGAATATGTATTAAACCATTCTACAAATACAACGTCTAATAAAAAAACTATATAGAAATGACAGAGGATATACTCAAACAGAAATTTGGTCAGCAGAACCATTTCCAAGTGCCTGAAGGGTATTTCGACAAGTTCATGACGGATATCATGCAGCAGTTGCCGGAGGAGAAAACTACGGCGATTGAGGTGAATATGTCTGATACCAAGAGTACCAAGAGGGCTTGGATTAGGCCTATGCGGCGACTGGCCATTGCTGCAAGTTTCGCAGCGCTGTTATTCGGTGCCGCTACGTATTATACTTCGATGAGTGGAAACCAGAGCCATCAGGCATCTTCTGAAATGCAGACTGCCAAGATGGAAAAGGCAACCGACTCAAAGTCTGCTAATGCTAATAATGACGAATACTATATCGATGAAATGGCTGACTATGCCATGCTCGATAATTCGGACATCTATGCTTATCTGATAGAGAATTGATAAACGGAGTACTTGATGAGAAAGGTATTGATCTTATGGGTGACAATGATGCTCAGTTGTGCTGCCTATGCCCAACAGTGGGGACAGCAACCGGGTAGATTCGACCCGCAGCGTTTCCAGAAAGAGCTCGAGCAGTTCATCACCAAGGAGGCAGGACTGACCCCGAAAGAGGCAGCTGCTTTCTTCCCGGTATATCGGGAGATGATGAACAAGCAGCGTGCGGTGTATACGCAGGCTGCCCGCTACCGCTATATGAAACCGAAAGACAATGCGGAATGCAAGAAGGTCATCCTTCGCCGGGATGAACTCGACCTGCAAGTGAAAGAGATTCAGAAGACTTACCACGAGAAGTTCCTGAAAATCATTCCTGCCACAAAGGTCTTCGATGTGATCAATGCGGAAGATAATTTCCATAGACAGTCTCTCCGCTGGGTAGGAGGAAGAAATCCCCAACCCCCTGGAAGGAACGGACAATTCCCCGCCAGACCTAATACAAACAGTGGAAGGAAATAATCAAAGAATAAAAAGAATAACACAAGAAATTGTGTTATTTTTTTTGTTATATACAGTTTTTGTCGTACCTTTGTCACTCATGATACGGTTCACGAAATACAGCTTACGGAATATATTGTTCCTGTTCCTCATGACGGGTTCTGTTTCTACTGTTGCCCAGCAGCAGAAATGGAACCAGCGTTACCAGACATATATCGACCAGTATCGCGACATGGCCATCGAACAGATGCTGCGCAACAAGATTCCTGCCAGTATCACATTGGCGCAAGGTATCCTGGAAAGCGGTGCTGGAAACAGCGAACTGGTGAAGAAAGGGAATAACCATTTCGGTATAAAGTGTCATGGGTGGACAGGTAGGACGGTTCATAAGGATGATGATGCCAAACAGGAGTGCTTCCGTGCTTATAATAACGCACAGGAGAGTTATGAGGACCATAGTAAGTTCCTGACCAAGAACAAGAGATATAGTCAGCTGTTCTCTCTCTCCATCACGGATTACAAAGGATGGGCGCACGGACTGAAGGCGTGTGGCTATGCCACGAACCCGAACTATGCCCCCATGCTGATCAACCTGATTGAACTGTACAAGCTCTATGAGTACGACCGTGCCAAGAGCTACGACAAGTTCATGGCGCAGAACTCAGGACATAGACAGGACGGTTTCTTACACCCTATACATATATATAATAAGAACTATTTCCTTCAGGCAAGGAAAGGGGATACCTTTAAGTCAATCGGTAAGGAAATAGGCATCAGCGGTAAGAAGATTGCCAAGTACAATGAGCGTGACTACAATTCACCGCTTGTAGAGAACGAGATGATCTGGCTCAAGAAGAAACAGAAAAAGGCCGAGGCGTCCTATAAGAAACGTCCGCATAGGGTGAAGGCAGGCGAGAGCATGTATTCCATCGCCCAGTATTATGGTATCCGACTGAAGAGTCTGTATAAGATGAATAAGCTGAGTCCTGACTATGAGTTGAGGATCGGGGATGAACTTAGGGTGCGATAGTGCTGATTTTCATCATTTTTCTTGTGAGGCTCTCGATTTTTTCGTAACTTTGCGCTTTGCAAGCGCGAAGTTACTCCGTCTCGGCAAAAAAAGAATTATTTTCTTTGTTTTGCGCTCGACTTTTCGTAACTTTGCACCCGTTTTACAGAATATCAATAATCATTGCAATGAATATTTCATATAAATGGCTGAAAGAGTATGTTGACTTTGACCTGACTCCGCAGGAAGTGTGCGATGCGCTGACTTCCGAGGGTCTGGAGGTTGACGCACTGGAAGAGGTACAAAGCATTAAAGGAGGACTCAAAGGATTGTATGTAGGTAAGGTGCTTACCTGTGAGATGCACCCCAATTCCGACCATCTTCATGTAACCACTGTTGACTTAGGTAAGGGCGAGCCTTCACAGATTGTCTGTGGCGCGCCTAACGTGGCCGCAGGACAGAAGGTGATCGTGGCTGACCTGGGTTGTGTGCTCTATGATGGCGACAAGGAGTTCGTGATCAAGAAGAGTAAGCTGCGTGGCGTGGAGAGCAACGGTATGATCTGTGCCGAGGATGAAATCGGCGTGGGAACGAGTCATGCGGGTATCATCGTACTGCCTGAGGATGCTGTGGTGGGTACTCCGGCTGCAGAATACTATCACCTGGAGAGCGACTGGCTCATCGAGGTGGATATCACGGCCAACCGTGCTGATGCCCTGTCGCACTGGGGCGTGGCACGTGACCTCTATGCTTGGCTGAAGCAGAACGGTTATCAGACTTCCCTTCATCGTCCTGACTGCAGTAAGTTTGCCGTTGACAACGAGTCGCTGCCTATTGAGGTGGTGGTCGAGAATGAGGAGGCTTGCAAGCGCTATGCTTGTGTTAGCATCACTGATTGTGAAGTGAAGGAGAGTCCGGAATGGTTGAAGAACAAGCTCACCACCATCGGTCTTCGTCCTATCAACAATATCGTGGACATCACCAACTACATCATGATGGCCTACGGTCAGCCGCTGCACTGCTTCGATGCAGATATGGTTACCGGTCATAAGATCGTGGTGAAGACCATGCCCGAGGGTACGAAGTTCGTGACACTCGACGGTGTGGAGCACAGCTTGTCTGACAAGGATCTGGCCATCTGCAATGCGGAGGAGCCGATGTGTATAGCTGGTGTGTTCGGTGGAAAGGGTAGTGGTACGTATGAGACAACCACCAACGTGGTGCTCGAGAGTGCTTACTTCCATCCCACATGGATCCGCAAGAGTGCCCGTCGTCATGGACTGAGCACAGATGCCAGCTTCCGCTTCGAGCGTGGTATTGATCCCAATGGAACTATCTATGCTTTGCAGCAGGCTGCCATCCTTTGTAAGGAACTGGCCAACGGTAAGGTGAGCATGCAGATCAAGGATGTGTATCCCCATCCGCTTCCCGACTTCCCCGTTGACCTGAAATACGACTACGTTCACCAGTTGGTGGGTAAGGATATTCCGGTGGAGACCATCAAGAGCATCGTGACCAGTCTGGAGATGCGCATTGAGAAAGAGGATGCGGAAGGACTGCAGCTGGTTGTTCCCGCTTACCGCGTGGATGTGCAGCGTCCTTGTGATGTGGTGGAGGATATCCTTCGCGTGTATGGATATAATAATGTGGAGATTCCCACACAGCTGAAGTCATCTCTTGTGAACAAGGGCGATGAGGACCAGAAGCATCTGCTGGAGAATCTGATCGGTGAACAGCTGGTAGGATGCGGCTTCAATGAGATCCTGAACAACTCGTTGACCAAGGCTGCTTACTACGATGGACTGGAGAACAGTTTCAACACCGAGAACCTGGTAAGAATCATGAACCCGCTGAGCTCCGACCTGAACGTGATGCGCCTGAGTATCTTGTTCGGCGGTCTGGAGAGCATTGCACATAACGTGAACCGCAAGAGTGCGAACCTGAAGTTCTTCGAGTTCGGCAACACCTATTTCTATTCACCTGAAAAGGCTGATGCGGAGAACCCGATGAATGCCTACAAGGAGGAGACACATCTGGGATTGTGGGTAACAGGTAAGCGTGTGGAAGGCTCATGGGCTCATCCCGATGAGCAGAGTTCGTTCTTCGAGCTGAAGGCTTATGTGCTGAATATCCTACGTCGTATCGGACTGCCTATCGGTGCTGTTGTCTTCAAGGAGAGCAAGGGTGATATCTTGTCAAAGGGTATGGTCATCGAGAACCGTGGCGGAAAACTGCTGGGTGAAATGGGTATCGTATCCAAGAAGGTGGCAAAGCGCTGTGATGTGGATGCCGAGGTGTATTTCGCCGACTTGAACTGGACTGCCCTGACAAAGGCTGTTCGTAAGAATAGTGTGTCTTACACGGAGATCAGTAAGTATCCTGCCGTGAGTCGCGACCTTGCATTGCTGATTGACAAGGAAGTGGAGTTCTCTCGCATTGAGCAGATTGCCTATCAGACCGAGAAGAAACTGCTGAAGAAAGTGGAGCTGTTTGATGTCTATGAGGGTAAGAACCTTCCTGCTGGTAAGAAGAGCTACGCTGTGAACTTCATCCTTCAGGATGAGGAGAAGACCATGGGTGACAAGCAGATCGATGCAATCATGCAGAAACTCATCACCAATATCAAGAAACAGCTCAATGCAGAGCTGAGATAATTTTTTATTATTTTTCAATTTTCAATTGTCAATTTTCAATTATTAGAATATGGGAAGAGCATTTGAATATCGCAAAGCAGCGAAATTAAAGAGATGGGGCCACATGGCCAAGACATTTACAAAGATTGGAAAGCAGATTGCTATAGCAGTAAAGGCTGGCGGTCCTGATCCTGACATGAATCCTTCTCTTCGTGCTATCATCGCGAATGCCAAGCGCGAGAACATGCCGAAGGACAATATCGAGCGTGCCATCAAGAATGCGATGGGTAAGGACCAAAGCGATTACAAGGAAGTAACGTATGAGGGATACGGTCCTCATGGAATTGCCATCTTCGTGGAGACACTGACCGACAACACCACTCGTACGGTGGGTGATGTGCGTTCAGTATTCAACAAGTTCAACGGTAACCTGGGTACTCAGGGCAGTCTGGCATTCCTCTTCGACCACAAGGCAGTGTTCACCTTCAAGAAGAAGGATGACCTGGATATGGACGAGCTGATTCTCGACCTGATTGACTATGGTGTGGAGGATGAATATGACGAGGATGAGGAAGAGAACAGTATCACTATCTACGGCGACCCGCAGAGCTTCAGCGCCATTCAGAAACATCTGGAGGAGAATGGTTTCGAGGTTACTGGTGCTGAGTTCACCCGCATCCCCAACGACTTGAAGGATGTGACTGCCGAGCAGCGTGAGACCATTGATAAGATGGTGGAGCGCCTGGAGGACTTCGATGATGTGCAGACGGTTTACACGAACATGAAGCCGGAGGAGGTTTAATGAAGCACATCGTTTATCAAACCTCTGGTACCTGCTCCCAACAGATCGACCTCGACATCGATGACGAGAACCGCGTGAGGAATGTGCAGTTCCTTGGGGGCTGCAACGGAAACCTGCAGGGAGTATCTCGCCTTGTTGAAGGAATGAAGGTGGAAGAGGTGAAGGAACGTCTTGGAGGTATTCGCTGCGGATATAAGAATACAAGCTGTCCTGACCAGCTGGCAAGAGCCTTGGAACAGGCAGAATAAACTATAAGGACATGGGTATGGCCCGTGTCCTTTTTCTTTGTTATGGTAAAAACGATTGTCAGATTTCTGAAAAACTGGACGTTACCTGTCTCCATGGGACTGGGAACGTTGTTGTATATCCTCTTTGCCTTCACACCGGAACTGGAGGAGGCGAGCAGGTTCTTTGAGCCTATCTTCGATGAGATCCTGCCGCTGTTCATGTTCCTGATTCTGTTCGTGACGTTCTGTAAGGTGGATTTCCACCAGATGCGTCTGGAACCATGGCATTTCTGGATCTCACTGTTTCAGATACTCTTCGTGCTGATCATCGTCGGCATCATCTTGTTTGCTACTGATCCCAATGATACGAATACGAAGATTATGTGGGAGGGAATCCTATGCTGCGTCATCGCTCCTTGTGCAGCAGCAGCTGCCGTTGTCACGACGAAGCTGGGAGGGAACCTGAATTCCATGACTACCTTCACCTTCCTGTCGAACTTCGTTACGGCACTGATGATTCCCATCGTGTTCCCCTTGGTGGAGAAAAGTGCACACATCTCGTTCCTCACTGCCTTCTGGATCATTCTCCAACGAGTGGCACTCATCCTGGTGGTGCCTCTCCTCATGGGATGGTTCGTTAAACACCACATGCACAGACTCCATCGGCGCATCATCAGTATTCCTGATCTGGGTTTCTACTTCTGGGGTATCTCCTTGGCTATTGTAACGGGAACGACCGTGAAGAATATCGTGAACAGTCATTCGCCCGTCATCTTACTGTTGCTGATAGCCGCTGTTTCTCTTTTACTCTGTTTCGTGCAGTTCATGGTGGGCAAATATGTTGGGCGTTTCTTTCAATCAACCATCGAGGCTGGTCAGGCGTTAGGACAGAAGAACACGGCTTTTGCCATCTGGATTGCCTATACCTATTTGAACCCTGTTGCCTCGGTTGGACCGGGTTGTTATATTCTTTGGCAGAATATAGTGAACAGTTGGGAACTGTGGCAACATAGAAGAAAAAAAGAATGAATTTCTTTTTGCATTTTGCTCGCTAATTATTACCTTTGCACTCTCAAAAGATTAATATACACATATGGGTGGTTTTTTCGGGACAATATCGGTGAAGGATTGCGTAAACGATTTGTTTTACGGAACCGATTACAATTCGCATTTAGGAACAAAACGTGCTGGTCTTGTAACCTTCGACCAGGATAAAGGCTTTTCGCGCTCCATTCACAGTCTGGAGAGGGATTACTTCCGTTCACGTTTTGAGAAGGAACTGGATGACTTTACCGGAAATAGCGGTATTGGTGTCATCAGTGATACGGATCCCCAACCCATATTAATCAATTCACATCTCGGTAGATATGCTGTGGTTACCGTTGCGAAGGTGAACAACCTTCGTGAGATTGCCCAGGAACTGATGGAAAAGCGCATGCATCTCAGTGAGATGAGTGCCAACACGATTAACCAGACGGAGCTCATCGCACTACTTATCAATATGGGCGATACGTTCGAAGATGGTATCAACCTGGTTTATCAGAAGGTGAAAGGTTCCTGTTCCATGCTGATCCTCACCGACGATGGTATCATCGCTGCCCGTGATGCGTTAGGAAGAACACCTATTGTGATTGGCAAGAAGGAGGATGGCTATGCGGTGACAACCGAAACCACCAGTCTGCCAAACCTTGACTATACACCTGTTCGCGACCTTGGTCCTGGAGAGATTATCCGTTTACGGGCTGATGGGGTAGAGGTACTTCAGCAGCCGTTCAAACGTGAACAGATCTGTTCGTTCCTTTGGGTGTACTATGGCTTCCCTGCCAGTGATTATGAGGGAATCAACACAGAGGATTTCCGTGAGAAGGTAGGAAAGGTGATGGGAGAGGAAGACAGCACCGAGGCCGATTGTGTCTGCGGTATTCCTGACAGTGGTGTAGGAACAGCCTTAGGATATGCGGTGGGTCATAAGATCCCGTATAAAAGAGCCGTCCTGAAATATACGCCTACCTGGCCCCGTAGCTTTACTCCCGGAAACCAGAGTCGCAGAAACCTTGTGGCGAAGATGAAACTGATTCCCAACAGGGAGCTGATGCAGGGACAGCGTGTGGTCTTCTGCGACGACTCCATCGTGCGCGGTACGCAGTTGCGTGATAATGTCAAGATGTTTTTCGAGTATGGCGCTAAGGAAGTACATGCCCGTATCTCTTGTCCGCCGTTGGTCTATGGCTGTCCTTTCATCGGATTCACAGCCTCCAAGAGCGACTTGGAATTGATTACCCGTCGTATCATACAGGACTTAGAAGGCGATGCCAACAAGAACCTTGATAAGTACGCACAGACCGACAGTCCTGAGTATAAGAAAATGGTAGAGGAAATCGGTCGCAGGTTAGGTCTTACAAGCGTGAAATTCAACAAAATAGAGAATCTGATTGATGCAATAGGTTTACCCAAGTGTAAGGTCTGCACCCATTGCTTCGACGGTTCCAGCTATTTCTTCCAGGATCAGAAAGGAGAGGAGTGAAACGATAGGGGGATGCTGATGGTGAACTCAGTAAGGTCGGCCTTAGTGAGATGCGCCTTCACCTGTCCGCCAATCTTGATCTTTGTTCCGGGAATGTTGTAGAACAGTCCGATTCTTTCATAATAGGGTTTCTCCAGTTCTTTGGCCCACTCACCCATGTTCCGATAGATATAATAGCCTAAGCTCATGGCTAATGAGAATCGGTGGTAGAAAGCCTCATGTCGGATACCTATGCCTACCGACCACGGACTGAGTTTACCTTCGTTTCCGATATAGCTATTATATTTCTCCAACTGTTTATGGTAATTGCCATAACAGATATCAGTACCGATACCTGAAGCCCATCTGCGGGCATAGCGATACATCAGACCGGTCTGCAACGAATAGGTGATATAGTTCTTGAAGTCGGCCTTGCGGTAGCCTTCCTCTTCGGGTCTTATCTCAAATTGCGTGTAGAGCCATTCTTCCAATATGGTTCTCGTTCCTACGGAGAGGTCGAACTGTAGGTAAAACGGTGATCCGTTTTCCTTGGATGACTTGTCGTTACGGCTTAACGCCTTAGTCGTATGATGCTTTTCTGCTTTATCATCATCCCATAACACGAAGGCACCGATATAGGGGGAAAGGAAATTGGCCCCTTTGTTCGGACGGTTCATGGCGCCATTGCTGTGATGATAGAACTGAACGCCGCCAGTCAGTCCCCAGTTCTTTCCAACACGGTAACTGGCATTGGCCCCATTCCGAAGAAGATGTTCCATCGGGCGCCGATCATCTCATTGTCGATACCGTTCTCCACATTGTATTTCCGATGACTGTAGCCTACGCCGAAATCCAGGTCATACCCCACCTGCCAACGGTTGTTCTGCCATACAGGACGGTTGAACTGACCGTACAAGGTGATGATGTTACCCATCTGGGTGTCGTAGTCAGCCTCTTCAATGTAGCGCCATGAGCTACTGAGGGGCTTGTGCATGGTAACACCGTGGTTCATCTGCCACCGAACACCTACTGAAAGAGTAGGGTATCCGTAGTCTTTGGCGAACGCATCACTGTCTTGCGGCAGTTTCCGGAAGCTCACCTTCGCGTCGAAGGCCATATTGTTCCTGTCCTTTAGCCATTCCGACTGCCATTTGTCAGCCACAAGGGCACGTCCGGGCATAGCGCTCACCTCTAATTTCCAGTGGTGCAGCGTGTCCAGCTCTTCCGCTTCTGTCAGCAATGGAAACAACGACAACAAGATCCCTATAAACTTCTTCACGATCAATTCCGGTGAAACTGCTATTTCTTCTTGAACACTACCTTCGAAGGAATCTTATGCCACTTCTGACCCACGGGGAACTTCAAGGTACTTCCCGACTGGTGCTTGTAGGTATAAGTACCGTCTTTCTCGAGTGTCAGAGATGCGGAAACATCCTCGCTGCCGTAATTGTTGATCATCTCGATGTGTGCTGTATGGCCCTTCACCTCGGATGTGACGATGGTCCACACATGTTCAGTCCCTGTGCAGCCCATGTATCCATCCACATTTCCGAAGATGTCCTGCTGCGGAACCGTTACGTTCTTGTCCACAAGGTTCATCACGATATAAACCTTGAGTTCGTCGTTATAGATCTTACCGATAAAGGTCGAATCCGATCTTTCTTGTGCAATACAGCCTAATGTAAGCTGCATCAGTGAAACCAGTAAGAGTATGCATTTCTTATTCATCTTGTCAAGATTTGTAAATCTGGATGCAAAGATAACTAACATTAGTCAAGAAATCAAGGATTTACGGGAAAAATTGATGATGAAAGTTGGTAATAAGGGATTTTTATGTTATCTTTGCAGGCGTTATATTTGTACAGAATGACAAAAGGTGAATTGGCACCCGACTATATATTTGAATCAAGTTGGGAAGTATGCAATAAGGTAGGCGGTATTTATACGGTTCTTTCAACGAGGGCTAAGACGCTTCAGGAGATGATGAATGACAGGATTATCTTCATTGGTCCTGACTGTTGGAAAGAGAAAAACTGTCCTTATTTTATTGAAGATCAAGGTATTTTCCAGGATTGGAAGACAAAAGCAGGACAGCAAGGTCTGAAAGTGAAGGTCGGCCATTGGAACATACCAGGTTCCCCTATAGCCATTCTCGTTGACTTTAGTCCCTATTTTGCTCAGAAAGATCAGATTTATACTTGGTTGTGGGAAAACTACCAAGTTGATTCACTGCATGCATACGGTGACTACGACGAGGCATCCATGTTCTCGTATGCAGCCGCTTTGGTGGTGGAGAGTTTCTATAAGCACTATCTTGATTCATCAAAAAAAGTGATCTATCATGGTAATGAATGGATGACAGGCTTGGGCGTTCTGTACATCAACAAGCATCTTCCTGAGATAGGAACGGTGTTCACCACCCATGCCACCAGTATCGGCAGGAGTATAGCGGGAAACAACAAACCGCTGTACGACTACCTTTTCGCGTATAATGGCGACCAGATGTCATGGGAGCTGAACATGCAGAGCAAGCATTCCATTGAGAAGCAGACCGCCCATTACGTGGATTGTTTCACCACGGTTAGTGATATCACGGCCAACGAGTGCAAGGAACTGCTCGACCGTCCTGTGGATTTCGTCCTTCCCAATGGTTTCGACAACAGCTTCGTACCGAAGGGGGCTACGTTCACCAAGAAACGGAAGACAGCACGGAAACGCTTGCTTGATGTGGCTAACGCCTTGTTAGGTACGCAGTTGGATGATAAAACCTTGATTGTTTCTACAAGTGGTCGTTATGAGTTCCGCAACAAAGGTGTGGATGTGTATATCGAAGCCATGAACCGTTTGTTGCGCGACAAGGAGTTGAAGAAACAGGTGGTTGCTTTCATTGAGGTGCCCGGTTGGGTAGGGGAGCCTCGTCAGGATCTGGTTGAACGTCTTAATAGCGGGAAGACATATGATACCCCGCTGCCCGTGCCCGAGATTACCCATTGGCTGCATAACATGACGCACGATAATGTATTGGGTATGCTGAAGTTCCTCGATATGCACAACCTTCCGGAAGACAAAGTGAAGCTGATCTTCCTGCCCTGTTATCTTACCGGTGACGACGGCGTGCTGAACCTGTCGTATTATGATCTGGTCTTGGGTAACGACCTCTGTATCTATCCGTCGTACTATGAGCCGTGGGGATACACACCGTTGGAGGCCATTGCCTTTAAGGTGCCCTGCATCACTACCGATCTGGCAGGCTTTGGTTTGTGGGCCAACAGCGTGAAAGGTGGATACAGCGAACTGACTGATGGTGTGAAGGTAATCCACCGTACGGATTATAACTACTCTGAGGTGGCCGACGAGATCAAGGATACGGTAGCCATGTATTCATCGATGAGCAAGAAAGATATCGAGAAGACACGCAGCAATGCTTCCAAGCTCTCCAAGCTGGCTTTATGGAGTCATTTCATCGTGTATTACCAGCAGGCATACGATTTTGCTTTGCGAAAGGCAGAAGAGCGGAAGCAGAACTCATGAATCTTATATAATAATATATTATTAGGTATAGAATAAATAAGTAACAAAAAAGAGAATATGAAAATTAAAGCAGATTACTCCAATACTCCTCAATGGAAGGAGTTTGCCGTGAAGTCAAGTCTTCCCGAAGAGCTGAAGTGCCTTGACGAACTGGCCCATAATATGTGGTGGGCATGGAACTACGAGGCTCGTGAACTGTGGCGCAGTCTTGATGAGGACTTGTACGAAGAGGTGAACCATAATCCTGTTCTGCTACTTGAGCGTCTGAGCTATCACCGTAAGGAAGAGATTGTCAAGGACAAGAAGATCATGAAGAATGTGAAGAGTGTATGCAAGCTCTTCAAGGATTATATGAACGTAAAGCCCGACAGCAAGCGTCCGTCTGTGGCCTACTTCTGTATGGAGTACGGTATCAATCAGGTGCTGAAGATCTATTCAGGCGGTCTGGGCATGCTGGCTGGTGACTACCTGAAGGAGGCATCCGACAGTAATGTGGATATGTGTGGCGTGGGCTTCCTCTATCGCTATGGCTATTTCACACAGAGTCTGAGTATGGACGGTCAGCAGATTGCCAACTACGAAGCTCAGAACTTCAACTCACTGCCTATCGAGCGTCAGTTGGATGCTGACGGTAATCCCCTGGTGGTGGATGTACCTTATATGAACTACCAGGTGCATGCTTATGTATGGCGTGTCAATGTGGGAAGAATCTCCCTGTATCTGCTGGATACAGACAACGATATGAACTCCGAGTTCGATAAGTCGATCACCCATGCGCTCTATGGTGGCGACTGGGAGAACCGTCTGAAGCAGGAGATTCTCTTGGGTATTGGCGGTATGCTCACACTGAAGAAACTGGGTATCAAGAAAGATATCTATCACTGTAACGAAGGTCATGCTGCCCTTTGTAACCTGCAGCGTCTATGTGACTATATCCAGGATGGTCTGACGTTCAACCAGGCCATAGAGCTGGTACGTGCAAGTGGTCTTTACACTTGTCATACGCCAGTTCCTGCCGGACACGACTACTTCGACGAGAGTCTGTTCGGTAAGTATATGAGCGGTTATCCCGCCTTACTGGGTATCTCATGGGATGAGTTCATTGGTATGGGACGTACAAACCCTGGCGATCACTCCGAGAAATTCTCCATGTCAACCTTCGCCATCAACACCTGTCAGGAGGTGAACGGTGTGAGTAAGCTGCACGGATGGGTGAGTCAGAAGATGTTCGCTCCCATCTGGAAGGGCTATTTCCCCGAGGAGAACCATGTGGGCTACGTCACCAATGGTGTGCACTTCCCATCATGGGCAGCTTCCGAGTGGCGTCACCTGTACGCTAAGTACTTCGACAAGAACCACATGAACGACCAGAGTAACGAGCAAATCTGGCATGCCATCTATAACGTGGACGATGAGGAGATCTGGGCCACCCGTATGGCACTGAAGAACAAGCTCACCGATTATATCCGTACGAAGTTCCGTGAGAACTGGCTGAAGAACCAGGGCGATCCGTCGCGTGTGCTCTCTTTGTTGGAGAAGATCAACCCCAATGCTTTGATGATTGGCTTCTGCCGTCGCTTTGCTACCTATAAGCGTGCTCACCTGCTGTTCACCGATCTTGACCGTCTGTCAAAGATCGTCAATGATCCCAAACGTCCTGTACAGTTCCTCTTCGCCGGAAAGGCACATCCCGCTGATGGAGCCGGTCAGGGACTGATCAAGAGAATCTACGAGATCAGTCAGCGCCCCGAGTTCTTAGGTAAGATTATTTTCCTCGAGGACTACGACTTCCGCCTGGCCCGTCGTCTGGTTTCTGGCGTGGATATCTGGATGAATACCCCGACTCGTACGCTGGAGGCTTCAGGTACATCTGGCGAGAAGGCCGAGATGAACGGTGTTGTCAATCTCTCCGTACTAGACGGCTGGTGGTTGGAAGGCTATCGCGAGGGTGCCGGATGGGCTCTGACCGAGAAGCGTACCTATCAGAACCAGGAGTATCAGGACCGTCTCGATGCTGCCACCATCTATGGATTGCTCGAGAACGATATTATTCCGCTCTACTATGCCAAGAACGAGAAGGGGTATAGCGAGGGCTGGATCAATGTCATCAAGAACTCTATCGCCACCATCGCTCCGCACTATACCATGAAGCGTCAGTTGGATGATTACTATGACAAGTTCTATTACAAGGAGGCTAAGCGTTTCGCTGAGCTGTCTGCCAACGACAACCGTCTGGCTAAGGAGATTGCTCAGTGGAAAGAGACCGTTGCTGAACGTTGGGATGCCATCAACGTAGTGAGCAAGGAGAGCAATATTCCTGTTGAGGGTCCTGTCAGTGGTGTTCCTTATATACTCCGTTTCGTCATCGACGAGCAGGGCTTGAACGATGCCATCGGACTGGAACTGGTGACTGTGAAGACCAACAAGGATGGGGAGGATTCCATCGGAGCCATCCGTCCTTTCAAAGTGGTGAAGGTGGAAGGCAATCTCTACACCTTCGAGTGCGACCTTCAGACCGCTCATGCCGGTTCTTATAAGGCCGCCGTACGTATGTTCCCGAAGAACGACAAGCTTCCACACCGTCAGGATTTCGCCTACGTGAAGTGGTTGGAGTACTAAAATAATACATTCATTTGTATCAATTAGTTTCCGTCTTGTTTCTTTAGAATAAGAATTGCCGGCATATTCTATGTCGGCAATCTTTTTTTTTGTATCTTTGCGAATGAAAACTTCCGAACATTTTAAACAAACCATATCAACTATTATTGATTAATTAAGTATGAAAAAAGACATTCTGAAAACTACCGCTTGCGCCATGATGCTTTTCATGGGCGCAACAAGTTGTTGGGCGCAGAGTGCGGCAAAAGGATTGAAAGACGTCTATAAGGACTATTTCATGATTGGTGTTGCTGTTAATCAGCGCAATGTTACTAACCCCGAGCAGATCGCTTTGATCAAGAAGGAGTTCAACAGCATTACAGCTGAGAACGACATGAAGCCGGAACCCACAGAACCTCGTGAGGGTGAGTTCAACTGGGAGAACGCCGACCGCATCGCTGATTTCGCCCGTGCTAACGGTATCAAGCTGCGTGGTCATACGCTGATGTGGCACTCTCAGATCGGTCGTTGGATGACTGCCGAGGGAACAACCAAGGAGCAGTTCTATGCTCGTATGAAGAACCATATCCAGGCTATCGTTACTCGTTACAAGGATGTGGTGTACTGCTGGGACGTGGTGAACGAGGCTATGAGCGACGATCCTAACGCTACCGATCCTTATCGCCAGAGCGCTATGTACCGTCTTTGCGGTGATGAGTTCATCGAGAAGGCTTTCCAGTATGCGCATGAGGCTGACCCCAAGGCGCTGTTGTTCTACAACGACTATAGCACCGTTGATCCGCACAAGCGTGACCGTATCTACAACATGGTGAAGAAGATGAAGGCTAAGGGTATTCCTATCGACGGTATCGGTATGCAGGCCCACTATAACATCTATTATCCCTCTGAGGCTCGTCTCGACTCTGCCATCACTTTGTTCAAGACTATCGTGAAGCACATTCACATCACAGAGTTCGACATCCGTGTGAACGAGGAGATGGGTGGTGGTCTGCAGTTCAGTCGTGAGGGTGCAAACGTCACCGACTCTGTGAAGCAGCATCTGGCCGACCAGTATGCTCGTTGCTTCAAGATCTTCCGTAAGCATAAGGATGTGATCGACTGTGTGACCTTCTGGAACCTTGGCGACCGTGATTCTTGGCTCGGTGCACGTAACTATCCGCTGCCTTGGGACGAGAACTATCAGCCTAAGCTGGCTTATGAGTATATCCATGATATGAAGGCTCCGAAGTGGGAGATTCCTGCTCGTCCTCCTCGTCGTCCTCGTCCACAGGGACAGGGCTTCGGACAGGGCTTTGGTCAGGGTGGACAGCGTCCGCAAGGACAGGGTGGTCCTGGTCAGCAGGGACAGCGCCGTCGTGGTCAGGGTGGTCCTGGTGGCTTCGGTCAGCAGCGTGCTCCGTTTGATGCAGGTCGTGCTTTCCCCGAGCAGCCAGGTATCAAGGAGGATTTCGTTCCTTCTGAACTGAACCAGCCGGGTCAGCAGTATCCGCAGGTGAACTCTCAGGGCTATGCCCGTTTCCGTATTGAGGCTCCCGAAGCACAGGCTGTGACTGTAGGTCTTGGTCTTGGAGGACAGGGTGGAACTCAGTTGAAGAAGACTTACGATGGTTCATGGGTTGGTACCACAGCCGGACCGATGGATGAAGGTTTCCACTACTATCATATCACCGTTGACGGTGGTACATTCAACGACCCGGGTACAGGTAACTACTATGGTTCTACCCGTTGGGAGAGCGGTATTGAGATTCCTGCCAAGGATAAGGACTTCTACGCTATGAAGAACGTGCCTCACGGAAAGGTTCAGCAGATTCTCTTCTGGAGTGAGAGCACCAACCAGTGCCGTCGTGCCTTCGTTTACACTCCGCCTACCTACGACAAGGATGCAAAGACTAAGTATCCCGTGCTCTATCTGCAGCATGGCTGGGGTGAGGACGAGACCGCTTGGATGACTCAGGGTCATGCAAACCTCATCATGGATAACCTGATTGCCGAGGGTAAGATCAAGCCCTTCATCATTGTCTGCACCTATGGTATGACCAACAATATCCAGTTCGGTGGTCTCGGTGGCTTCACCGCTCAGGATTTCGAGAAGGTGCTCTGCGATGAGCTCGTTCCTTATGTTGATGCAAACTTCCGCACCATCGCCAAGAAGGAAAGCCGCGCAATGGCTGGTCTGTCAATGGGTGGTATGGAGACTCATACCATCACACTGCGCCGTCCTGAGATGTTCAACTACTACGGATTGCTCAGCGGTGGTGTTTACACTCCTGAGGAAATTACCGACAAGAAGCAGGTGAAGTACATCTTCCTGAGCTGCGGTTCTAAGGAAGGCCCCGACCGCATTAAGTCTGCTGTCGATGCACTGAAGGCTGCCGGCTTCAATGCTGAAGGACATGTTTCTGAGGGTACAGCCCATGAGTTCCTGACATGGCGTCGCGCTCTTCGTCAGATGGCACTGAGCCTGTTCAAGTAATCAACATTACGATCTATACTTTAAGAAGTTCGCCCAACCAGGCGAACTTCTTTTTTCTCTACGAATTAGACGAATTGGACGAATTACAAGAATCGCTAAGCTGATAAAGAATTCTCCGCCAATACGACTAATCAACTTATAGCCAGTAGGTTGTTGGCGGAGAAATATGAGTAGATTACCATTTGTGTTCTCAACAACTCCCACAAGCTTAGTTGCAGCTACAAATCAGCCTTCTAACGCCCACTTATCAGCCTTATAACCTATCGTAACCAGCCTAGTTGAAGGGCGTTATAAGGCTTGTAGGAATTCGAATTCTTCCCAACACATAACCCACACAATTTCTCCGCCACTATTCTTCTGGTAATCATATATTTACACTAATATGGCGGAGTAATACAAGTGGATTACTTCACCCTATTTCCAAAACCTATGATATTAGACTCCAATACCTATGGTTTCAGCCTCCAAAACCTATGGTTTTAGAAGGTAAAACCGCATCTACTGTAAACTGCTGTTTTTCTTGTGATTAGGTAACACTTCCTATTCTTACAATTTTCTTACTGTGTATTTACAACGAGGATAATTTGAGCAGCCATAGTCAAGTTCAAACAACATGTATCATCTTTATCTAAACAATAATTGTGTTGGTATTACGTTAGAGAATAATAAGCATAGAAATAGTAAATGGTTGAGCAAGAGAAATGGCAAAGGCAAGAGCCAGGAACCACATGGAAAGGGGTTGGACTGTATCATATCACACTGACAGTTACCAGCCGACAGCCATTGCTGGGTTCGCTTATTATTCCTGATAATGACCCATCTAAAGCTATTGTAAAACGTACGGCTTTGGGAAATGCGCTGGTGGACTGTCTGTTGAGCATTGCTTCTTATCATCCTGAAGTGCAGGTTTTACATTTCTGCCTCATGCCAGACCACCTGCATGCGGTGTTGTACGTGAGGCGCACCATGCCTAAGGGCATTAGAATGGTGGTGCGAGGGTTCTGGCAAGGTGCCAAGAAACTGGGGCGTGCTTTTTCAGCGGCTTCTTCTATTGCCCCGAATGCAATTCGGGAAAACTACCAAGAAGATAAATTGAAGAACTACCAAGAAGATAAATTGAGGAACAACCAAGAAGGCATGCTGAGGTACTACCAAGGAGGAGTGAAGAATCTAAAGGAGGAGACTGTACAGCTGGAGGCGATTTCTGCTTCATTGTGCAAGCAGATGGGCAATGAGGCTTATTATCAGCTTGAACCTGTTTTCACCGAGATACCTTTCATCCGCTCGATGGGCCACAACACTCAATTACCCAATACCATTCGTTATATAGATATGAACCCTCAGCGTTTGGCCACCAAGCGCCTCAAGCCAGGCTTTTTCCGTGTGCAGAAGGATATCACGATTGCTAAACGCAGTTACGATGGAGTTGGTAATACAACACTGCTGATGGCAGAGCATTTTGAAACGGTGCATGTGCGAAGGGTTCTGGTGGAGGAGGCAAGTCATGGTCATGATGAACCACTGCGTAATTATATGAATTCATGCATTTTGATGGCTCGTAAAGGAGTTATCATGGTTTCGCCTTTTATTTCTCCGTATGAGAAACAAGTGATGCAGGTAATGTTACGAGAGCAGTTGCCATTTATTTATCTTTTAGACAACGGGTTCCGTGATTACTATAAACCTACTGATGCTCTTTTTGATGCATGTGCATCTGGGCGTATACTTATCCTTAGTCCTTGGACATATGATGCCAGTAAACGGCACATCAGTCGTGTGGATTGTGTTGCCCTTAATGCGATGGCTGAAGAAATATGCAACAAAGAAACTGCTAGATAAAAAGACAAGAAGTATGGGTTTCCGGTACAAAATGCCAAGAATAAAGGGAACAAACTGCCGTTTTGCCATCGGTTGCGTATATTTTGATGATGTATCTCTTGATTACTTGATGTTCGGTTCCTCCAGTCCGATACCCTTCTTCTTGTCAACTACCTTCAGCACTAAGCCGAGGATGAGGGCGGCGACACCTAAGCAGGCCAGCATGACCAGCGGCCATGTGTAGTCGAGCTTCGTGGGATCCTCAACACCAGGGTTGGTACTTGTAAGAACCTTACCGATAAGTAATGGGAAGAGCCACAAACCGATGTTCTGAATCCAGAAGATAAGCGCGTAGGCAGAACCGATTACCTTTGCATCCACCAGCTTGGGAACGCTGGGCCACAACGAAGCGGGTACAAGCGAGAACGATGAACCGAGCACCAGGATGGTGATGTAGGCAATGACGATACCGCCGATAGCGTTGCCCTTGAAGGCCGGAAGGATGAAGGCGAAGGTGAGGTGACAGGCAATGAGCAGTAATGAACCCAGTACCAGCATGGATGCTGCCTTACCCTTATGGTCGACATAACTGCCGAGAATCGGTGTGATCAGTACGGCCAGCAGGGGGAATACGGCGAAGATAGACTCAGCCGACTGGCGCATGTAACCCATATAGCAATAGGTGATAAGGGCAATGATGGACAGACCGAGCAGACCGTATTTGCGACTCTTCACTTTCTGGAAGTTGCTGGCGAAACCTGCTGCGGCAACCACAAGCATGATGATGTACTGTACAATGGTTACTGTTGAACTTGTCCAGAAGGAACCTGCCTCAGGCTCGGTCAGCGTGAGGTTGCACTGCAACATGTTCACGGCATATTTCTGGAAGGGGAAGATGGCAGAATAGTACAGAACACATAATAGAGCGACAAGCCAGAAACCGCTATCGGTAAGGATCTTACCGATGTCGCTTACCTTGAACGGATCGTCTTTCTCCTCAGCCTCGCCAGTCTGAGCATCCAACTTCTTGTCCATAAAGAAATATACGATAGTCATGATCAGGGCGATACACATCAACACCACACCGAAGGCCACCGAGCGCGATACACTGACGTTACCTCCTAACTTGGCGAAGAAGGGTGAGAAGATCATGCAGGTGGCAACACCCAAGCGGGCCAATGCCATCTCTGAACCCATAGCCAATGCCATCTCACGACCCTTGAACCACTTCACGATACCTCTTGAAACGGTGATTCCAGCCATCTCGCAGCCGCAGCCGAAGATCATGAAACCACAGGCAGCGAACTTCGCAGAGGCAGGCATACCATTATAGAACGGTGAAACTCCTAACTCGTCGAATACAGGGATGTAGTTGAGGTTATTGGTAAACCAAGTCTCCAACCCACTACCCATGAACGATTCGCTCACGGCATACCATTTGATAATGGCACCAATGAGCATCACTGCACCAGAGAGGACTGCTGTGAAACGCACACCCATCTTGTCGAGGATGATACCAGCGAAGATGAGGAAGAATACGAAGACGTTGAGGAACACCTCAGAGCCCTGCATGGTGCCGAAGGCCAACGAATCCCAACCGCGTGTTTCCTGCATCAGGTCCTTGATGGGTGAGAGAATGTCCATAAAGATATATGAACAGAACATGGCGAGTGCCAGTAATAAAAGGGCGGTCCAGCGCATGGCAGCGCTGTCGCGCAAAGTCTTTTGAATTGCTTGTGACATAATATATGTTTTTAATCTTTAATCTCTAATCGTTAATCCTTCAGCCAGCGATCCAGCCATCCGAAGAAGGTGCGCTGCCAGAGAATACCGTTCTGCGGTTTCAGTACCCAGTGGTTCTCATCTGGGAAGATCAGTAGCTGGGCTTCAATACCTTTCATGCGTGCTGCATTGAAAGCAGACATTCCTTGTGTGGCATTGATGCGATAGTCCTTTTCCCCGTGGATACATAGGATGGGTGTATCCCACTTATCAACGAACAGGTGCGGACTGTTCTCATAAGTCTTCCTGGCATTGGCGGTCCGGTCTTTATTCCAATAAGCATCATCATACTCCCAGTTGCTGAACCAGTTCTCTTCTGTTTCTGTGTACATCGCCTCAAGGTTAAAGGCACCGTCGTGAGCGATGAAGCACTTGAAGCGCTTGTTGTGATGACCGGCGAGGTAATACACGGAGAATCCACCGAAGGAAGCACCCACAGCACCCAGATGGTCTTTATCTACATAAGGAAGATGATCGCAAGCATAGTCGATGGCCGAGAGATAATCATTCATGCACTGACCTGTCCAATCGCCACTGATTTCCTCGCACCACTCACTGCCGAAGCCAGGCAGACCGCGACGGTTGGGAGCCACGATGACATATCCCTGAGAGGCCATGATAAAGAAATTCCAACGGTAGCTCCAGAACTGCGACACCGGACTCTGTGGTCCGCCCTCGCAGAAGAGCAGGGTGGGGTACTTCTTGGTCTCGTCGAAATTCGACGGCAGGATAATCCACGTAAGCATATCCTTGCCATCGGTAGTCTTCACCCAGCACTGCTGCACTGAGGGCTTGGTCAGCTGATCGGTGATGTGCTTGTTCTCGAATGTAATCTGAGAGATGGATGAATTCTCAGGCTTCTTGAAATGGGGCGTTACGACATAAAGATCGGCTGGAGCCGTGAACGAGTGGCGTTCCATGAGCAGCTGCTTGCCGTTGTTCATCAACTGAACAGAACCGAAATCGGCCCAAGCATTTTCTATCTGACCGCCTGAGCCTGACTGCGGTGTTACCATGGGTAGCATCTGTTTCAGTTCCCCTTTCCAGTTGATGGCATAGAGGTTTTCGGTTGCGTGCCACACACCAATGAAATAGATCATGGCATCCTTCGAATCGCTCCATACGAAATCGTCAACGTTAGAGTCGAAACTCTCGGTGAGATACTTCTTCTCACCTGTTGTCAGGTTATAGACACAAAGGCGCTGGCGGTCACTCTCATAGCCGTCGCGAGCCATAGACAGCCATGCTACGTACTTTCCATCGGGTGAGAACTTGGGGTTCTGGTCGTAGCCCGGGTTGTTCTTCAGGTTCTCAGGCGCATTGACAGCCTGTGACTTCATAGTCTTTGTGGCCTCAATCTCAGGCTCTTGATAGTTAGCAGACTTACAGAGATTAGTTGTGGTTCGCGTACCTATATTATATAGGTAGATATCGGCATCGGTGGAGATGGAGTAGGCGAGGCCCGTCTTCTTCCGACAGGTATAGGCGATATACTTCGAGTCGGCACTGAAGTCAATTTGCTCGATGCCACCGAACGGCTCCATCGGACACTCGTAGGGTTCTCCTTCGAGGATGTCTGTACCCTGATCTTTTTCCCAGTTGATGACCTTGGTATCATAAACGAAGGGATGCTGGATGCTCTCCACATAGTGATCCCAGTGGCGGTACATCAAATCGGTAACCAGTCGTCCGGTTGCTTTAGGCAGATCGTCGGGGTTCTCCTTAATGACCTCATGGAAGGGAAGAGACTTCAGGATAATGAGTTTGGAACGGTCGGGCGAGAACTTGAAACCCTCCACCTTCCCGCCGGTGTTTGACCACTGCATACGTCCGGTGCCGTCGGCATTCATGGTCCAGATCTCACCACCAGAGAGGAAGGCTATCAAGTTATTGTCCAGCCACATAGCATCGGTTTCGTTCTTGGCACTCTTGGTGAGCAGTGTCTGTCCGCTACCATCGGCATTCATCATATAGAGCACATGGTGACTCTTGTTTTCCTTCACGCTATAGTAGCCCACCTGATAGACAATCTTCTTGCCATCGGGGGAGGCGGCATAGCTGCTGATGCGCCCCATGGCCCAAAGAGCCTCAGGACTCATCACACCGTTATTTACGGTAATGTGTTGTTTCCCAATCTTCACGTTTTCTTGCGCATTCACGGATCCGACGACGAGACAAAGCACGACGACGGCCATACTGGTTAATCGTTTGTTCATAAGTAGTAATAGTAATAGAAAGAATTATACTTTTCTTACAGGGTCGCAGGTAAGACCGCAACCGAGTTTCTTGAAGATCTTACGATCCACCTCGCTGAGCATCACAGTACTGTGTACCTGACAGTCGCGCAACCTTGGCAGCTGTTCCAAAGCACGTCGGCAGTTCTCGTCATGCTGGGAGAGCACCGACAGGGCCACCAGTACCTCATCAGTGTGCAGACGCGGGTTCTTGGCACCCAGGTATTCGGTCTTCGTCTTCTGCACAGGCTCAATCAGACTCTGCGGTATCAATTTGATCTCATGATCGATACCTGCCAGGAACTTCGTGGCATTCAGCAGGAGAGCCGCACTGCAGCCGAGCAGCGGACTGGACTTCGAGGTGATGATGGTACCATCTTCCAGTTCAATGGCAGCAGCGGTATGTCCGCTCTCGATCTTCTTCTCGTAGGCAGCTACAGTAACCTTGCGGTTGGCTGTGGAGATCTTTGCCTGGTTGAAGAGCAGACGGATCTTCTTGATTTCGTTTTCGTTATCTGCGCCTTCGGCCAACTTGTTCGTTGCTGTATAGTAGCGGCGGATGATCTCTTCACGACTGGCCTGACAACAAACATCATCGTCACTGATACAGAAGCCAATCATGTTCACGCCCATGTCTGTCGGTGACTTATATGGATTCTCTCCATAGATGCCTTCGAAGAGTGCATTCAGTACCGGGAAGATCTCGATGTCGCGGTTATAGTTAATGGCCGTCTTACCATATGCCTCCAGATGGAACGGATCGATCATGTTCACATCGTTGAGATCAGCTGTGGCAGCCTCATAGGCGATGTTCACCGGATGTTTCAACGGAAGATTCCAAACAGGGAAGGTCTCGAACTTGGCATATCCGGCACGGATGCCCCGTTTGTTCTCGTTGTACAGCTGAGACAGACAGGTGGCCATCTTACCGCTGCCGGGTCCTGGGGCTGTCACGATAACCAGCTCACGGGTGGTTTCCACATAGTCGTTCTTACCAAAGCCATCGTCGCTGGCAATGAGTTCCACATTATGAGGATAGCCGTCGATGGGGTAGTGGATATAGGATTTGATGCCCATACGCTCCAGACGGTGGCGGAACTGATCGGCGGCATGCTGACCGTTATAATGTGTGATAACCACAGAGCCCACCATGAAGTCGCGCTTCATGAACTCCTCCCGCAGTCGCAGCACATCCTCATCGTAGGTGATACCTAAGTCGGCTCGCACCTTATTCTTCTCGATGTCTTCCGCACTGATAACGATCAGGATCTCGATACTGTCGCGCAACTGAGCCAGCATGCGCAGCTTACTGTCGGGTTTGAACCCTGGCAGGACGCGTGAGGCATGGTGGTCGTCAAACAGCTTCCCACCCAGTTCCATGTACAGTTTCCCATCGAATTGGGCGATGCGTTTCTTGATGTTCTCTGACTGTATCTTCAGATACTTCTCGTTATCAAATCCTATCTTCTTCATGTGTTCGTGTTTATCTCTTTTGCTGATTCATTCTCTGTTTCTGCATCTCCTCAACCTGTTTCTGCATGGCTTCCAGACGGGCCGCCATTCCGCTTGCCTTCTTCGGATTATTCTGGTTCTCCTTGTATTTTGCTTCAAGGATGGCCAACAGCTTCTGATCATTTGTTGTCTTGCGGAGCAGCCACATAATGGCAGCACTGAAGAAGAGTGAAATGAAGTAGTAGAAGTTCAAACCTGATGAATAGTCGTTGAACCAGAAGAAGAACATCACTGGCATGAGGAACATCATCCATTGCATGGCCTTCATCTGTTCAGCCTGCTGACCCACCATCTGGTCTTTCTGCTGGCGCATGGTCATGATGGAATACAAGATGTTAGCCACGCAGAACAGAATACATGTAAGAGAAAGGTGGTCGCCAATCAGCCAGATATCTTTGCTCCACTGCAGGATAGGGTCGAACGTACTCAGGTCTTTCATCCAGAGGAAGCTCTCGCCACGCAGCTGGATGGCGTTCGGTACGTAGTTGAACATGGCAATCCAGATAGGCATCTGGATGAGCATGGGCAGACAGCCACTCAACGGACTCACTCCATATTTCGAGTACATCTGCATCATGGCCTGCTGTTTCATCATCTGATCCTCAGGTTTGTCGTACTGCTTCGTGGCCTCGTCGAGTTTCGGCTTCAGTACACGCATCTTGGCAGAACTCATATAACTCTTTTTCACCAGCGGGAAGGTGATGAACTTCAGCAGCATGGTGATGAGGATGAGCACGATACCCATGTTCAGTCCGAGCTTGGTGAGCCAGTCGAAGACGTACAGTGTAAACCAGCGGTTGATGATACGGATGAGCGGCCATCCCAAATAGACGAGTCGTTCCAGCTGGAGATTCTTGCCGAAGGTGCTCTGCTTCTCCACTCGCTGCAGCAGACGGAAGTCGTTCGGACCGATATAGAACTCAAACTCTGAAGGTTTCTTACCCGTCGGGTCGAAGGCCGTCTTCAGCTTGGCCTCATATTCCTTGAGGATACGTGTTTCCTTCTTCTGGGGCAGACTGGTCATGAGCGCATTCTCAGCATATCCGTCCTTGGCGATCATCACCGCAGAGAAATACTGGTTCTTGAATGCCACCCAGTCGATAGCCTTCTTAATCTCTTTATCCTTATACTCCTTCGTTTCGTTCAGATAATCGGTTCCGCCATCCACAAAATGATAGGTGAGGGCAGAACGCTGGTTCTCGAACGTGAAACCTCTTTCCTGCTGACGGCATTGTTGTTTCCATTCGATGTCCATCTGACTGTAGTTCGGGGCGAACAGACCGGCCATTCCCTCTGCCTGCAGACTCATGTGAAGCATGTAGTCCTTTCCTAACGTGTAGTTCATGACCAACTGCTGACCGGCTCCTGCCACGGCAGTCATCGTAACCGTACTGTCGGTTACGTTCGACGGAGTGAAGAACAGATCAGAGGTGATGATGTTGGTATTCTTACCCGCCATCATGAACTTCAGTTGCTGTCCGTCCTTATCGAAGAGGGTTACATCCTTGTTGCCGTTGCAGTCCTTGAAGTCCTTAACCACAGCCTTCTCGATGGTACCACCCTGAGTGTTCAGTGTGATCTCCACCTTCTCGTTCTTCAGCACTATCTTACTGGCAGAACCTGAGAGTGCCTGATAGAACAAAGCCGTGGTATCCTGCTGAGCCGCCTCGATAGCCTTCTGCTTTCTGTCCTGTTCGGCCTGAGCCGCCAACTGCTGTTTCTTTTCTGCTTCTTTCTGAGCAACCAAATTAATCGAGTCCTGCTTGCGCATTGCCTCCACCTCCTCGGCAGAGGGCTGCTGCCACCAGCTATAGCCGATGATCACTGCTGCAATCAGGATAAATCCTGTTATCGTATTCTTATCCATAATCGTAATTAAATCTCAAAGGTGCAAAGTTACGATTTTTCCATCAAACGGCAAAAAAAACGACTTTCTTTTGGAACAAAAAAGTGTACTTTCAATCTTTTTCCCACTTTCTGATAGGTTATCGTTTTTTTTTCATACCTTTGCATGAAGTAAGAAAACAGTATTTCGAGAAAGTATAAACATATTAAATAATAAATAGTATAATATGATGAAGTTCTATCTGTCAGCTTTGTTGAGTATGGCGGTGGTTTCTGCCGGAGCGCAACGCCTGTCTGCCTACAACCAGTATCTGTTGTTCACGCCCTCTACCTTTTTCCATTCGGTAGCGAGCAATAACCTGTCATTGAATCAATCATCGCAGGATGTTGAAAACCAAGAGGTTAATTCCACATTGATGAACGCCTACTTGAATCATCCTGATATGATTGTCGATAGCGAGAATCAGCTCCGTCATGCAGGTGAAGTGAAAGAAGAAATCGTGGAGCCTATCAAGCATGAGGTGGCTTTTGTCAATAAGGTAACACCGCTTCCCCAAGAGGAAGAAGTAACACCCGTTGAGGTGGTGGTGGAAAAACCCAACTTCTGGAATTATAAAGGTGATTACTATCTGCAGTTCCTGCAGAACTACATCTCCAGTAACTGGTATAAAGGAGGCGAGAGTAACTACGCCATGGTGGGTAGTGCTACGATCGAAGCCAATTATGACAACCAGCAGAAGATCAAGTGGGATAACAAGCTGGAGGCCAAACTGGGCTTCCAAACCTCCCGTGCCGACTCTATCCATAACTTGAAGGCATCAGAGGACCTGCTCCGCTTAACCAGCAAATTCGGTCTGCAGGCTACCAAAAAGTGGTACTATACCTTGAACGTGCTGGCTTATACGCAGTTCATGCGAGGATATAAGAACAACGATTTCTTTACCTACAGTGATTTCATGTCGCCCTTGACCTTGAACATCTCTGTCGGTATGAACTACACGGTGGAGTGGTTCGACAAGCATCTGACGGGTAATATCCAACTGTCACCCTTCGCCTATAATTTAAAGTATGTGGACCGACTGGCTCTTTCCAAGAAGAACGGTATTGATGTAGGTAAGCATTGTCTGAACGATTTCGGTTCGATGTTTACCGCCGACCTTGAATGGAAGTTCAGCGAGAACATCTCATGGAAAACCCGACTGTACGGATTCTCTTCCTATCATAGAGCCGAGTTGGAGTGGGAGAACACCATTAGCTTTAAGTTTAACAAGTACATCTCCAGTAACATCTTCATCTATCCGCGTTTCGACGATCATACCACACGCGACGGTCATCACGGATACTGGCAGTTCAAGGAATACGCTTCCCTTGGATTCAATTATACCTTCGGGAAATAACAAACAAAAATGGCGGTCAGTTTCGACCGCCATTTCTTTTGTTTGTTTCTTTTGTTTTATTTCCCTTCTTCCATCTCACCACTGATATAAAGGCGAGTCATCTCTGTCTTGCCGTTTGTACGAATGGTGATGGTCTTCTTGAAAAATCCTGGGAACTTACCCTTACCGTTGTAGGTAACATTGATCTTACCGGACTTACCTGGTGCTACCGGCTCCTTGGTGTATTCGGGAACCGTGCAGCCGCAACTGGCAATAGCCTGGTTGATAATGAGCGGAGCGTTACCGGTATTGGTAAATGTGAACGTACATTTCTGTACGGGGTTGCTCTCAGGGAACTTCCCTAAGTCCATGGTAGTCTTGTCAAACTTAATGTCTGCTTGCTTCTGGGCATTGGCAAAAGTGCATGCGCATACCAGCATCATTGCTATCAACAAATACTTTTTCATTGTCTTCTATCTTTTTAGTTGTTCTCCTTGTTCGTTAATTCTCTCTATCCGTTAGACGGATTACGAGGACAAAAGTAGTAATATATATTTATAAAACGGTCATACATTATTAATTATAAACATTTGCTATTAGTTATTAACATTTGTTGCACTTTGTTTGTTCACGTTCCCAACATGGGAACAAAGTGTTCCCACCTTGGGAATAAAATGTTCCCAGCTTGGGAATAAACTGTTCCCAACTTGGGAATAAAATGTTCCCACCATGGGAATAAAATGTTCCCACCTTGGGAACTTTTTCTGGTACTGGGTGTGCTAAGGGGCTTGGCACTTGGTTTTTCATCGGATAAAAGCGAAAAAACTGCGCTTACTGACTTGTGTTTGAAAAAAAACATGTAACTTTGCATGAAAATTGAAAATCTACAATAAAATGTATAGAAGTAACACATGTGGAGAACTTCGTCTCCAAGACGCCGGAAAGGATGTGACACTGGCCGGTTGGGTACAGCGTACCAGGAAAATGGGCGGTATGACGTTCGTTGATGTTCGCGACCGCTACGGTATCACACAGGTAGTCTTCAACGAGTCGGTTGATGCTGATCTGTGTGCTCAGGCCAATAAACTGGGACGCGAGTATTGTGTACAAGTAAAAGGAACGGTGAGCGAAAGATCGAGTAAGAACCCGAAAATGCCGACTGGCGATATCGAGATCAATGCCAAGGAGCTGACTGTCCTGAGTGAGAGCATCACGCCTCCCTTCACCATTGAAGATAACACAGACGGCGGTGATGACCTCCGGATGAAATACCGCTATCTTGATCTGCGCCGCAAACCGGTGCGCCAGAATCTGGAACTGCGACACAAGATGACAATCCTGATTCGTAACTTCTTGGATTCACACGACTTCATCGAGGTGGAAACACCCATTCTGATTGGTAGTACGCCAGAGGGAGCACGCGACTTCGTGGTGCCTTCGCGCATGAATCCAGGACAGTTCTACGCGCTTCCTCAGAGTCCGCAGACCTTGAAACAGCTGCTGATGGTGAGTGGTTTCGACCGCTATTTCCAGATTGCGAAGTGTTTCCGTGATGAGGACTTGCGTGCCGACCGTCAGCCGGAGTTCACGCAAATCGACTGCGAGATGTCGTTCGTGGAGCAGGATGATGTGATCGACCTGTTTGAAGAGATGATTCGTCATTTGTTCAGAGAGGTGAGGGGAGTGGAGCTTCCCGCTAAGTTGCAGCAGATGACTTGGCATGAGGCGATGCGCCGCTTCGGTAGCGACAAGCCCGACCTGCGTTTCGGCATGGAGTTCGTGGAACTGATGGACGTGCTGAAGAAGGGCACTTTCCCTGTCTTTGACAATGCGGCATATATCGGTGGTATTTGTGTTCCCGGATGTGCTAACTACACCAGGAAGCAGTTGGATCAGCTAACCGACTTCGTGAAACGTCCGCAGGTAGGCGCCAAAGGACTCGTCTATGTGAAGTATAACGAAGACGGCACGGCGAAGTCGAGCGTTGATAAGTTCTATACACCTGAGGATCTGGCTGTTCTGAAGGAGAAAATGGGTGCCAAGGATGGTGATTTGGTGTTGATTCTGTGTGGCGATAATGCGAACAAGACACGTGTTCAACTGTGTACGCTGCGTCTGGAGATGGGCGAGCGCTTAGGACTGCGTGACAAGAACAAGTTCGAGTGCTTGTGGATCATCGATTTCCCGCTGTTCGAGTGGAGTGATGAGGAACAGCGACTGATGGCAACACACCATCCCTTCACCATGCCTAATCCCGATGATATTCCTTTGTTGGACGAACATCCCGAACAGGTGCGTGCCAAGGCATACGACTTTGTCTGCAATGGTATTGAAGTGGGTGGCGGATCCTTGCGTATCCACGACGGACAGCTGCAGGCGAAGATGTTCGATATCCTCGGCTTCACACCCGAGAGAGCCATGGCTCAGTTCGGCTTCCTGATCAATGCGTTCAAGTATGGTGCGCCGCCTCACGCAGGACTGGCTTTCGGTCTGGATCGCTTCGTGAGTATCATGGCAGGACTGGATAGTATTCGCGACTGTATTGCCTTCCCCAAGAACAACAGCGGAAGGGACGTGATGCTGGATGCTCCTGGCGAACTTGATCCTCAACAGTTGGACGAACTGCAGCTAAAAGTTGATATACATCAAGAAAAAGCATAATTTGTTGGATTTCAGTCATTAAGAGATGGCTAAAACCATAGAATTCAGTACCTTTGCATCATCAAAAACAAAAGGATTGGATTTTAGGTATTAAACCAGTTTAATTGATTACTAAAATGGCAGAAAAGAAAGCAACAAAGGCAGCTGCAACAACCAAGAAGGCAGCAGCTCCGAAGAAGGAAACAGTGAAGAAAACAGCCGCTACTAAGACAGCTAAGACAGCTCTCGTTATCAATGCAGAGAATGCAGGTTTCAAGGCTGGTGATGTTTACAATGCACTTGCCGCAGCAGGTAAGGCTCTCTCTGTAGCAGAGATCGCTAAGGCAGCAAAGATCAACAATGAGGAAGTAATCCTGGGTGCTGGCTGGTTGCTCAAAGAGGGAAAGATTAAGGATGCTGAAGGCAAGATTGTTTTGGCTTAATCGATTGTAAGAAATATAAGAAGGGCTGGATGCTGCTGCATACCGGCCCTTTTTTAATCATCTATCAAACCTTGTGGGAAGTTACGACCAAAAGATTCTGAAAGTACTGGCGGAAGCAGGAACAGACGGACTGAGTATTCAGAAGATCGTCTATCATGTGTATAATTCCTCCAACACCTTCTTCGAGACCGTCAGTCTTGAGGATGTACACCGCTATGTGCGACAGTTTCTCCAGCGTAACTCAAAGAACAAAGACTCCATGATAGAGAGTACTGGTGTGCGCGGTGTTTACCGCATCAACGAAAAATCCTCCGACTCGCAGCAACTCATGCTGATGTTCAGCGATGAGGTACAGGAGGCGGAGGAGAAGAAACCAGTCGTTGACCAGTCTTTGTCGTTATTCTAACTATTTGATCAAATCAACGCTTCGTTTGAGGAAGGCATCAAGCGCAGCACCTTTCAGCATGCCGTTCTGCAGTAGGGCAAGGTCGATGAGCTGATGCACGATGGCATTGTCCTTGGCATAGTCGGCAATAATAGCCTTTTTCTTGTCCTTCTGCTCATTCAGTGCTTTCTCACTGGCCTGCAGGTCGTCTTTCTCTTCCTGCGTAATCTCGTCGTATTTCTTCTTGTTCTGCTCTTGGCGGAGTACGTCAACACGAGCCTGCTGACCGCGTATCTCACTCTCAACAGGTTTTAGCTGTTCACTCACAGCCGCAGTCTCGTCGTCCAGCACCTTCTTAATCAATGGGTGATCGCTGTTCAGTACGAGGTTGAAGCTGTCGGGCATCTGGGCGTAGAAGCTCATTCCCTGCTGGTATCTGCTCATGTCTTTCATTCGGCGCATGTATTCACTCTGGGTGATAACCACAGGCTGTGCATTCTCTCCTAACGCCTGTACCTCGACCATGAACTCAGCCTTATCGAGTTTAGGCATTTGTGAGCGGAACACTTCTGACAAATTGTCACGCTTATCTTCCGCCAGCTCATCCTTCTGAGCATCTTCCTTCACAATCAGACGGTCGATGATATCTGCATCAACACGTACGAAACGACTCTTTTCCAGTTTCTGTTCGAACATGGAAACAGACGGCGTATCCAACTGTCCGTCCATGAGTAGTACGCTGTATCCTTTGGCTTTTGCAGCCTCAATATATGAGTATTGCTCTTCCAGGTTGTTGGCATAGAGGTAAATCAAGTTCCCGTCTTTGTCGGTCTGCTCGTCCTTGATGAGTGTCTTGTACTCGTCAAGCGTGAAATACTTACCTTCCACATCTTTCAGCAGACAGAAATCCTTGGCCCGTTCATAGAAGTCTTCTTGTGAGAGCATACCGTAGTTGATGAAGATCTTCAGGTCGTCCCATTTCTCCTCATACTCCTTTCTGTTCTCCTTGAAGATACCATTCAGGCGGTCGGCCACTTTCTTGGTAATGTAAGTGCTGATCTTCTTCACGTCGCGGTCGCTCTGCAGGTAGCTTCTGCTCACATTCAACGGAATGTCGGGAGAGTCGATCACACCATGAAGTAGTGTGAGGAACTCAGGAACAATACCTTCCACCTGATCAGTTACGAACACCTGATTGCAATACAGCTGTATCTTATTGCGCTGGATGTCGATATTGTTCTTGATACGAGGGAAGTAGAGAATACCTGTAAGGTTGAAAGGATAGTCAACATTCAGGTGAATCCAGAACAGCGGCTCGTCCATCTGCATGGGGTAGAGGGTACGGTAGAAGCTCTTATAGTCCTCTTCTTTCAGCGTACTTGGTGCCTTTGTCCAGAGAGGCTCTACACTGTTGATGATATGATCCTCTTCCGTCTCCACCTGCTTGCCGTCTTTCCATTCGGTCTTCTTACCGAAGGCAACAGGCACAGGAAGGAACTTGCAATACTTGTTCAACAGCTGCTCAATCTGGTTCTTTTCAAGGAATTCCTTGCAGTCATCATCAATATAGAGGATGATATCACTACCACGGTCTTCTTTCTCAGCATCCTCAATAGTAAACTCCGGACTGCCGTCGCAGCTCCATTTCACCGCTTTGGCTCCTTCCTGATAACTCTTGGTGACAATCTCCACCTTCTTGGATACCATAAACGAAGAATAGAAACCTAAGCCGAAATGACCGATAATGGCGTTGGCATTGTCTTTGTACTTGTCGAGGAAGTCGTTTACGCCAGAGAAGGCAATCTGGTTGATGTACTTGTCAATCTCTTCTTCTGTCATGCCGATACCCCTATCGCTGATGGTGAGCGTACCTTTCTCACTATCCAGCTTTACCTGTACGGTTAAATCACCCAACTCGCCTTTGAAGTCACCACGGTCGGCTAATGTCTTCAACTTCTGTGTTGCATCAACGGCGTTCGACACCATTTCACGAAGAAAGATCTCATGATCTGAATATAAGAACTTTTTGATCACGGGGAAAATGTTCTCAGTGGTAACCCCGATGTTTCCTTTTTGCGACATAAATGTATAATTTTTAATTTGAATATTTACACATTAACTTACAAAATCCGTGCCAAAGTAAGGAAGAATTATTTGATATGTTACCAAAATAGCGATTAATTGTTTCTTTTACATTTTTTATCATGAGAAATGATGACACGAAACAATTTTTTCATTATCTTTGCAATGCCTTCAAAAGGCAGTAAGTTGATCATGGAAGAACAACAAGGGAAAAGACAAATTATAGCGGACTATTACACTGCTCATTTCGACGAATTGTTAGGATTCGTCTATAAGCAGGTTAAGAATGCTGACGATGCAGAGGACATCGTTCAGAATGTCTTTCTTCGTTTGTTGAATAGTGACAAAATGATTTCTATAATCACACTGCCTTGTCTGGTATATACAATTGCTCGTAATCTGATCTATGATCATTGGCGCCGGCATAGAATCTTTGACGAATATGAGCATTACCTGCAATCGTCAATCAATGATGATGATATCGATGTGGCATCTGTATTTAGTGTAGCAGAGATTACTGAGATTCTTGAGCGGGGTATAGCCCGTCTTACAGATAACCAACGCCAGGTTTATCGCATGAATTTCTTCGACGATCTACCGGTTTCGACCATTTCCAAGACGTTAAACCTCAACTATAAGAGTGTTGAGCATCGTTTGGGATCGGCCAGGAAGGAAGTCAGGAGATATGTTGAAAGTATGCTGGCATAGCAGTAGATTATTATAGGTACGTTATATATATAAGGTAAAGAAACCTATTCGAAATATCGATAGGTAGGTTTTTAAGGTTAACAAGCTCCTGTAAACGTAGTGATACGCCAACAGGAGCATTTTTTAGTTCTCCTTGATAGCCAAGACACCATCATCATGGAGCTCCGGATGGAGATAGATGGTTCTGATGAACGTGTCTTTGTCCTGAATAATGGATGTTCGGATGAATAGCAACTGTGACAGTTCTTTGTATGTGCCGTATGGAACGGGTTTCTTGAACAACTTGTCTGATTGTTGTGTCACTTGGCGCATACTGCGTAACTTCAGGTCATCAATCTTCTGCGTATGACCTAACTTCCCGTATTGAGCCTTGTATTCACTATTCACCAGGTTTTCGTTCAGGAACTGTTTGACGATACCCTCTGCCTTGTGTTGTTCGCCACAAGAGGCGAACAACATGACAGATAGGATGATCAGAAGTGTTTTCTTCATAAACGTTTACTTGACAGGGATGTTCTTGAGGATTTCCAACAGGTGGTCCCATACCATCTGAACCGTTGGAATCAACAAACGCTCATCGGGCGAATGCACACCGCGAAGGGTAGGACCGAAGCTGACCATGTCGAGATGGGGGTACTTCTCAGAGAATAGACCACATTCCAGTCCAGCATGAATACCCAGTACCTGCGGATCTTTGCCGAACAGTTTCTTGTAGGTCTCAACGGTCAGGGCTGTGAGTGCACTGTTGGGATTCATCTTCCAAGCAGGATAGCCGTCACCTTGTACCACTTCGGCACCGGCGAGTTGGAACACCGCCTTGATGGTGGCAGCCTGGTTGTCAAGTGCGCTCATCACATTGCTTCGCTGACTGGCCACGATACGTACTTCATTGTCGGTTGTCTCCACGCTGGCCACGTTGTTTGAGGTTTCAACCAGCCATGCCAGTTCTTCGTCCTGACACATGGCAAAGACACCGTTATCAACAGCTTGCAGAGCCTGAATCAGTTTGGTACCGCTTGTCAAAGGCATGACCTTTTCAGCTTCTGCACTCTCCATATCGAATTGCATGGTCTTCTCTGTTACGTGGTATTCCTCTTCGATCTGGGCAGCGAACACATTCCAGTCGGCACGTACCTGCTCCTTGACATCATTGGCTACACCGAATACGATGACACCATCACGAGGAATAGCGTTGTGAAGTTTACCGCCGTTAAAGCTGGCAAGTCGTAATCCATACCTTTCCTGCGTTTGATAAAGGAAACGGGCGAGAATCTTGATGGCGTTTGCACGTTTCTTATTGATGTCGTCACCGGAATGACCGCCAATAAGACCTTTCAAGGAAGCTTTGAGGAAGAATAGTCCGGCAGGGGCTTCTTCTTTCTGGAAATGGAATGTAGCAGTAGTGTTTCGTCCGCCGGCGCAGGAAACGAATATCTGACCTTCGTCCTCTGAGTCGAGATTGATCAGCATATTACCCGTCATGAATCCCGACTTCATTCCTTCAGCTCCTGTAAGTCCTGTCTCTTCATCACGGGTAAAGACACACTCCAAGGGTCCGTGCTCAATGTCATTGGAATCGAGTATGGCCAGTTCTATGGCACAACCGATACCATCGTCAGCTCCTAATGTTGTGCCTTTAGCCTTCAGCCATTCACCATCCACGTAGGTCTGGATGGCATCCTTCTCGAAATCGAAGTCAATATCCACCAGCTTCTCGCACACCATATCCATATGACTCTGCAGGATGACGGTCTCACGATTCTCATAACCTTGGGTGGCCGGTTTGCGGATGATGACATTGCCTGTTTCATCTATAACGGTCTCTAATCCATGACTCTCACCAAACGCTTTCAGATAGCTGATCATCTTTTCCTCGCGTTTGCTGGGTCGAGGAATTTGGTTAATCTTTGCGAATTGTTCGAAGACGCAAGTAGGTTTTAAGTTACTTTTTTCCATATTTTTGTTCTTTTATAGTTTTAATACTTTTGTATTCACACAATTATTCGTATCTTTGCAAGCGATTTCGTATCGCAATACATTTGCAAAGATACTAAAAATGGCAGAAATTCTAGTCATAACCGTGTTAATAATTGCTATCAGTTTAGCATTATTGTGCATTAAGCTCTTTGTCAAGAAAGACGGGGAGTTTACTTCCATGCATATTCACGACAGTCAGGCCATGAAAGACCGTGGCATTCATTGTGTATTGGATCAGGATAAGGAAGCACGTAAAAGCGGTAAGGCTTATTAATGGTAAAATAATAATCAAAACAATAATTACAATGAGAAAAATTGCTTTTATGGCCATTGCCGCAGCATGTGTGCTGGCCTCTTGTAACAACCAGGCTCCCAAGATGGACGAGAAATCTCAGTCATCCGACAGTACATCTTCTGAGATGAAGATTGCCTATGTGGAGGTTGATTCCATCATGTCACAGTATCAGTTCTGCAAGGAGTATTCAAAGATTCTTGAAAAGAAGAGTCAGAACATCCAGACTACCATTAACCAGAAGGGGCAGAGTCTGCAGGCTGCAGCCGTGAAGTTCCAGCAGGATATCCAGAACAACAAGTACACCCAGCAGCAGGCAGAGGCAGTGAACGCTGGTCTGCAGAAGCAGCAAGCCGATCTCCAGGCTCTCCAGCAGCGATTGGGTAATGAGTTCCAGGCAGAGACCGACAAGTTCAACGAAGCACTGCGTGACAGCATCCAGCATTTCCTTGCCAGCTATAACGCAAAAAAGAAGTATTCCATTATCCTCTCCAAGGCTGGCGACAACATTCTGTACGCAGACAAGGTTTACGACATTACTGCAGATGTGATCAATGGCTTGAACAAGGCATATAAGAGCAAGGCTGCTGCAACAGCAGAGAAGAAAACAGAGAAGAAATAATTTTTCTTCTGATTCATTCTGAGAACTGTGTCAAAACGCATCCGGAGTCTTTCTGATTTAGACTCATTCAGTGTTGCATTTTGACATAGTTCTTTTTAGATATATAACCTATGAAACGTCAAGAGCGATACGACTATCTACTGAAGTATTTCCGGGAACGCATGCCTCATGTGAGTACGGAGCTGGAGTTTGGCAGCGTATTCCAGCTGCTGGTTGCCACCTTGTTGAGTGCTCAGTGTACAGACAAACGTGTCAATCAAGTAACGCCAGCTCTTTTCAGTCGTTACCCTGATGCAAAGAGTATGGCATTGGCTGAACCGGAAGAGATCCTGGAGTACGTGAAGAGTGTGAGCTATCCTAATTCCAAGTCGCGTCATCTTTCAGAGATGTCACGTATGATTATGGAAGTCTTCAACGGGGAAGTGCCCACAGAGATGAATGATTTGATCAAGTTACCTGGCGTAGGACGCAAGACCGCCAACGTGATCCAAGCTGTAGGTTATGGAAAAAGCGCCATAGCTGTAGACACCCATGTGTATCGTGTCAGTCATCGATTGGGATTGGTATCGAAAGATGCAGATACGCCAGCGAAGGTGGAGAAGGAGCTGTGTAGGCATATTCCTGAGGAAGACCGTGCCGATGCCCATCACTGGCTATTGCTTCATGGGAGATATGTCTGCCAGAGTCGTTTACCTCTTTGCGACCGTTGTCCGTTTACGGATTTTTGTCCTAAGCAACTTGACAACTCAAAACTTCGGTAAAGCAAAATACACTTAGTGCGTAGCTTCCCACCAACCTGTTGTCTTCAGGTGGTTAGTGGCGCTACTGTTCATTGACGGGTCGGAGATGGTGATTCCTGAGAAAGCGTCGATGGGTATAGTATACCTCTCCCACAGAGATGGTTGAGAGAAGAACTCATCTGTGCAGCGCTTATAGGGAACCATCTTTTTCATCTGATTCTCAAATGCTGCGTATAAGGTGGCGTCCTTACACAATGTCTTCACATAGTCGCCCATGTCGAAGAAAATAGTTGGTGTATAACCGTCAAGTCTTTGTATTTCATCGATATTGCCTTCAAAGGAGAACTGGTTGTTGATCTGTTTCATGAGGTTAACCGTTTCCCCAACCTCGCTGAGTTTAGTGACACCAATCGTTCCATAGTTACGAGGTACTCCTTGGTCGTTCACATAATCCTTATAGAAATTGTAGAATCCCTCAGCTATACCGTTATAGTCTTTCTTCATCAACGAAGAACCGATCGTTGCATAAGGCATTCCTGCCAGCATCACCTCGCAAGTGGAGGCGATGAGATAGTCGGAAACATCCTTCAGCTCATAAGCCACCTCGATGTTTGACATGTAGCAGTCGTCAAACAGGATATACTCTGTGTGCTGGAAGGAATTCCTGATGGCAGCTGCCAGCGTACTGATATTCGTCTGATATGTTTCTGATGAGGGATTGCCAAACCAGCGGGTCTCGATCAATGGCAAGTTCTCTTCTTCGGCTTTAGTACCTCGTGCCAGCGAGACATAGCGTTTGGCACCAACTCTCTGTCCAGCAGGAATCCATCCGCATGCATGACTGCCGATGATAAGGGCATATGAACTTGCAGGGGCTTCAGCCTTGACGTCATTGAAGAAAGAAGTCAGTCCGGAAACAGAGGTGTAGTTGCCGCCTGTCAAGCCTGTATAGGTCTTGATGGTATCATTTACACATGCTCCGTTCTTGTATTTGATGTCAATTAAATATGCGCGACTTTCATTCGTCGCAATCAATACAAGAAACCTCCTATTTCCCAGTCCTCTTTCATATTCGATAGCTGTTTTCATACCGCTGATGTTCTTCAGGAAGCATGAATAGATATTGTCATTGCTACCTGATTTCGACCACGGCATGTACATCAGTATGGTGAATTCAGAATCCTTGACAGGTTCTGGTTCATCATGATGCTTATGACAAGCAACCATGGAGAAGGCGATGAGGAATAGGAGGACTGCTTTCTTCATATCTATACTATGATTGTTTCTTCTGGAGTTCCGCGATGCTGTCTTTCAAAGCAGCAATCTTCTCCTCGGCGTCGTGTTCCTTCTTACGTTCCATGGCCACAACGGCTTCTGGAGCGTTTGCCACGAACTTCTCGTTGGAGAGCTTCTTCTTCACACCCATGAGGAAACCCTCGAGGTGCTTGAGCTGTGCTTCTGCCTTTTCGATTTCAGCAGCCACATCGATCATATCACCCAATGGAACAGCATACTCATCAGTTCCTACCATGAAAGCACTGGCGTCAGCAGCTTTCTCACTCACTACAGTAATACCCTTCAGGTTACCCATTTTGGCTATTACATCGTTGTAGGTCTCATAGCGGTTCGCATTGACGGTGAGCAGTTCCAGCTTTTCCTTCGGTGCGATATTCTTCTGACTACGTACCATACGAACACCAGACACAATCTGCTTCACCTGTTCAATATCATTGATCAGTTTCTCTTCTTCGCTTGTAAGACGCTCCATCTTCAGACAGTCGCGCATGATGCTCTCACCATCCTTGCGGTCGTAAAGATGTTGCCAGAGCTCTTCCGTGATGAACGGCATGAACGGATGCAGCATCTTCAGCAGGTTGTTGAAGAAGTTGAGCGTAGCCTCGTAGGTCTGACGGTCGATAGGCTGAGCCTCACCGTTGATGTAGGCAGGCTTAATCATCTCCAGATACCAGCTTGAGAACTCATCCCAGAAGAGTTTGTACACAGCCATCAATGCCTCAGAGATACGATACTTCGAGAACAGGTCATCGATCTCAGCATTCACCTGTTTCATCTTGGCTTCGAACCATGCAACGGCAATAGCATTGCAAGAACTAGAACTACTAGTATAACCAGTATTACTAGAACTAGTAGTATTATCCTCTACCTTCCAGCCCTTCACCAGTCGGAAGGCATTCCAGATCTTGTTGTTGAAGTTACGACCTTGTTCACACAGACTCTCATCAAAGAGAATATCATTACCTGCAGGTGCAGAGAGCATCATACCCATACGAACACCGTCGGCGCCGAACTTTTCAATCAGTTCAATGGGGTCGGGAGAGTTTCCAAGACTCTTAGACATCTTCCGTCCGAGCTTATCGCGAACAATACCTGTGAAATAGACGTTCTTGAAGGGGAAGGTACCCATATACTCCTCACCAGCCATGATCATACGTGCCACCCAGAAGAAGATAATATCCGGAGCAGTCACCAAATCAGAAGTGGGGTAGTAGTAGTTGATCTCTTCATTGCCAGGGTTGTTGATTCCGTCGAAGAGGCTTACTGGCCAGAGCCATGAAGAGAACCATGTATCGAGTGCGTCTTCATCCTGTCTTAAGTCTGCCAGGGTGAGGTTTGCATTTCCACTTTCCTTACGAGCCAGTTCGAGTGCTTCCTCTGCTGTCTCGGCAACCACGAACTTCTCGTCCGAAGCGTCATCAGCAGGTTCACCATAATAATATGCCGGAATACGGTGTCCCCACCACAACTGACGAGAGATACACCAGTCTTGAATATTCTCCAACCAGTTCTTGTAGGTGTTCACATATTTCTGCGGATAGAACTTCATCTCCCCGTTCAGCACCGGTGGCAGGGCGATATCTGCGAAGTGCTTCATCTTGAGGAACCACTGGAGTGAGAGACGGGGCTCGATAGCTGTATCAGGGTTACGCTCAGAGTAACCTACCTTGTTCACATAATCCTCTACCTTCTCCATCAAGCCAGCCTCTTTCAGATCTTTGGTGATCTGCTTGCGGCAGTCGAAACGGTCCATGCCCACATAGATCGGACTCTGCTCAGAGATCGTTCCGTCGGCATTGAAGATATCGATGGTCTCGAGGTTGTGTGTCTTGCCCAGCATATAGTCGTTGGTGTCATGCGCCGGAGTAACCTTCAGACAGCCCGTACCGAACTCGATATCCACGTAGCGGTCTTCTATCACAGGAATCACACGGTTCACCAATGGAACAATCACCTTCCGACCTTTCAGCCACTGGTTCTTGGGATCCTTCGGGTTGATACACATAGCTGTATCACCCATGATGGTTTCAGGACGAGTGGTTGCAACAACGGCATAATAGCCTTTCTCATCCTTGTGGATGATGTTGCCCTGCTCTTCCAGTTTTTCTAGATTATCCAGTTTTTCTAGTCCATCTACGTAATATTTCAGGTGGAAAAGATGGCTCTGTTCCTCTTTGTAAACCACCTCCTCGGTGGAGAGAGCTGTCAATGCTTTGGGATCCCAGTTCACCATACGCATACCGCGGTAGATGAGTCCTTTGTTATAAAGATCCACAAACACCTTGATGACACTCTTGGAACGCGTCTCATCCATGGTGAAGGCTGTTCTGTCCCAATCGCAAGAAGCACCTAAGCGGCGCAACTGCTTCAGGATGATTCCTCCATGCTCATGTGTCCAGTCCCATGCATGTTTCAGGAACTCATCGCGAGTCAGGTCGTGTTTCTTGATTCCCTGCTCAGCGAGTTTCTTTACCACCTTGGCTTCCGTAGCAATACTGGCATGGTCGGTTCCTGGAACCCAGCATGCGTTCTTGCCTTCCATTCGGGCCCGTCTTACGAGAATATCCTGAATGGTATTGTTAAGCATGTGACCCATGTGGAGTACGCCAGTTACGTTTGGCGGTGGGATGACAATTGTATAAGGTTCTCTACCATCCGGTTTCGAACTGAACAGTTTGTTGTCAATCCAATACTGGTACCATTTTGATTCCACCTCCCGTGGATCATACTTGCTAGCTAATTCCATTTGTCTTTATCTTTTTTATCTGTTTGCAAATAACCATATTGTCCTTTAGGAAACAATGGTGCAAAGGTATAAAGAATTTCTGAATCCACCAAATCTTCACCTTTATTTATATATGTAAGGAATCTTGTTGTTCTTGAAGCTTTTCACGACATCCTTCAATCATGGTCTTTAGCTGTGCGATTCGCGACCGTGCGCTTTTTACTTCAGGATGTTGGGTGTAGTAGGAGAGGGCCGACTCGAAGTTCTCACATGCATTTGCCCATTCCTCATGGAACATGTAACAGAAGCCGATGCGATAGAAGGAGTCTGCTTTCTCATTGGGATAGCAAACCATGATATGCTGTTCGTAAAAGGGAATGGCCTCGGCATATTGTTCGAGATTGAAATGACTCTCGGCATTGGCGAAATAGTAGATGCTCCGCTCATGTGGCGCTAGCGATTCTATCTTAGGAATGGCCTCATCGAGATAAGTACATGCATGTTGATAATCCCATTCGTAATAGTAGCAGAGTCCCATAAAAGCATGAAACCTTGCATTCAGCGTATACTCCTTGTCAAGTGCCGTAAACAGGAGTAACGACTCATGATACATTCCGCTGGTGAAATAATCCAGTGCCTTACCAAGCTTTTCTGTATCAGCCGACTTGCTTTTCTGGGCTGAAACAGGAAGGGAAGAAACCGGCAGCAATAACAAGGTCATCATGAACCATCTCAATAATGCTTTGCACTGACGGTTATTCTTCATCTGTATAGAATTTGATGAGATTCTGCAAAGCACGGTTGCAGACAGGACAAAACTCAGGATTCTCGTTGGTCCTCATACGACAGTCCTGCATACCTCGATACACACCTTTAAGACTGTATCCTGCACCTTCGTACAATCCCACCTTTCCCATGTTCTCGGGAGTAGAAGGCGTGGGCCTTGGCGTACCTTTCTCAATCATGTCTTCCCACTTCCCGTGAAAATCAGTCAGTGTGGTGAGGTTGGGCTCCCACGGTTCCACGTCGTGTGGATACATAGGAATCTGTTCTTGCTCATACGCATACTCGTCACCCAGTCCGCCGAAGCTATGACCGAACTCATGAACCACCACAGGACGGTATTGGGGATGGTGTGTCATAGACAGATTATAGGAGTTCAGGATACCACCGCCACCATACATATTTGTATTTACCAATACGATGATATGCTCGTAAGGAGTGCCTGCTAAGACGTTGTGTAAATCTTTGATGTTCAGTGTTGTTAGATATCTGTTACTATAGAAAGTGTCGAAGTGTGAGTGGAGGGCTGTCTCTTTCCAGATTCCTTTAGATGGCTCACTCGTTCCACTTTCCTTGGAAGGAGATTTGACAGCGATGATATTGAAGCGGTCACGCATGCTTTTGAATGGCTCATGAGCAAACAGCGCATCGATGGCCACCTGGGCATCTTTGAGAAACACTGGCATCTCTTCTTCCTGATATCCTTCGGCCACGAAGGCAATATGGATGCAGCGATTGGTATCGGCAGCTTGCTGGAGTGTTTCATACGGGGTAACCATATGGGTACCCGTCTTCCTGATCAGGATATCTGTAGGAACAACGGTATGTGTAAACGATGTCATTATTTCTCTTCGATTGTTCATCAATGCAACCGTTACATCAACCGTGTCCTTCGGCATCGGAACAAGGAAGACGTTTTCAAACGAGCGCCTGGCCGTCTGGGCCTCCTCATAGCTCAGCCATTCCTGGAAGAGGGTGGAGAAGGAGTTCCGGTAGATAATCTGGTGCGTATGATGATCAGCTACCCAGATCTGTCCGTTCCCTTCAACAGGCACCTCGTCCAAACGATATCTTTTCCCATACCAGCGAGGAATACTATTGAGTTTGTCTAAGGAAATCTCCTGATTGTTTACATCACCGGAGAAGGTGTAGTCGATACGGAGTGTGCCATCCATGAAATAGTCGTTGAACACAGGTTCACAACTCACATCTTGTGCCCATGTAGATGTCGACCAGCATACCAACATGACCAATAATGCTCTTATCATCTTCATCTTATTATAACTCTGTTATACGCAAGTGTTTTTATGTATTGTCGAAATCTGCCAATATCGTGTTAACAAGCTGTTTGATATACGGCCTTTGCCAGTCGTTTAAATGATAGAGGCGGTCGTTGAAAGCCAGGATATCAAGATCCATGGCTACTTCATGACGACTGCGTGCTTCCTCGCTGTTCCCGCACATGCTTTGCAGTTTCTTGAGCAACAAGTTTACCTGTTGGTAGCTAAGACTGGTGTGGAATACGGCCACCATGTTGATATAGTCGGGCCCCTCCATATTGATATCCTTAGTCTGCATCGAAGGAGAGAACACAACATCACCGAAAGAATCCTGTAATAGGACTCTCACCTCATTCATTCGTCTTTCTGCCTCATGGTTGGATCCGATGGCTATCAGTATTTTATTCATCTTTCTAATCATACAAAATTAGTGTTTTTGAAATATTAATTAAAATATTTTAGTAAAAAATTTGCATTATAAAATGTTTTTTAGTACTTTTGCACCAGAATTTTAACTTTTTTGACTATAGTGAGGAAATATAGCTTCCTGATCGTGATGCTTTTTCTGTGTTCGGCCTGCGAGTGGAAACTCAAGCCGAATGATGAAGATGTGCTTCAGCAGCGCATCGAGATTCAGCGTTATGACCGTTTGCAGAGTATGTATCTCACCACAGCCGATTTTGCTGCCCTTCAGCAGATGGAGACCAATTACCCCATGGAAACCCGTGCATTGATCGAGAATGTACTCATGCTGGGACCGATTGATTCTCCAGACATCAACAAGAAATTCCTCGCCTTCTACCAAGATTCGACGTTGCAGACCATCCTCAGCGATGCGGAGGCTCAATATGCGAACATCGACGATGTGAACAAAAAGCTCAACGACGCCATTGCCCGTCTCAGGCATGATGTTCCCGGTATTCCTATTCCACGCTTCTATACGCAGGTCGGCGCTTTGGGACAGAGCATCATCGTAGGCGATGAGAGCGTGGGTATCTCGTTGGACAAATACCTGGGTGCCGATTATCCCTTGTATGCCAAGTATTATCCGGAACAGACACGGGTAACAATGGATCGCGATCATATTGTACCAGACTGTGTCAGTTTCTATTTGCTGAGTCTGTATCCGTTGTCCGATTTCGAACTTCGCAGTCAGGTTGACCGTGACCTTCACATGGGTAAGGTGATGTGGGTGACCAATCATTGTGTAGGGCACCGTTTCTACAATACCCGCTATGTACAGGTTGTTGACCGCTTTATGAAGAACAATCCCGGCATTACCGTGGAGGCTTTGCTTAAGATGACCGACTACACCCAGTTGAAGTAAGTCGTTGTCTAACGGCCTCGTATAGGAGTACTGCTGCCGACACGGAGACATTCAGCGAATCCAGTTTCCCGTTCATCGGTATTCTGATATGTGCATCAGCCGCTTCCCGCCAGGAAGTCGTCAGTCCTGTAGATTCTGTTCCCATCACGATGGCCGTCGCACAAGTCATGTCTGTATCGTAATACAAACGGGAGTCTTGCAACTGTGCCGTCAGAATCCTGATATGGTTCTCTTTCAGAAAGCGAATACACTCTTCCGAGGTGCAAGCCACGCAGGGAACACTGAACACTGCGCCCAACGAAGCACGGATCAGATTAGGGTTGTGCAAGTCGGTTAAGGGGTCACATACAATCACAGCATCTGCTCCAGCCGCATCGGCACTACGCATGATAGCCCCCAGGTTCCCCGGTTTCTCCACCCGTTCCAATACAATCAGCAAGGGATTGTCTTTGAATGACAGCTCATCCAGGGTCATGTTTCTTGTACGAACCACGGCGATGACACCTTCGGTGCTTTCCCTGTAGGCGATGCGTTCATATACATGCGGCGATACGAAAAAGATGTTTTCAGCCGACATGTCTTCGGGAGTTATCGCCTCCGACTCTCTGGCACGAACGTATAGCGTGTCAATCTCGTAGCCTGCATCGATGCATTGACGGATTTCCCGTTTTCCTTCAACGACGAACAATCCCATCTCCCGTCTTAGGGCAGATTTCTGCTGAAGCGCCAGCAGTTTCTTAATCCTGGGGTTTTGTGTACTTGACAAGTAGTTTTCCATGTCTCAATAATTTGGTACAAAGGTAGTGCAAACCGAGCGAAAAACCAAACAAAATGTGAAAAAGTGATAATCATTTGGGGGTTCCAAGAAAAATGATTACCTTTGCATACTTGGAGGGTTATATCAAAAATTGGCCATCTCCAAGCATATGACTCATCTTTAAAATGGACAATACATTCATGAAAAGAAACCTCTGGATCATCATGATCCTGCTGCTCTCTGTTACCACAAAGGCACAACGTATTGATATCAAAGACATCAACCGGGGTATGTACTCGGCCAGTGCTTTGCGTACGGTGACACCCTTACCCGATGGGGAGAGCTATGCACAGATCAGCGAGGACGGAAAGCAGGTGGTAAGCTATGCTTACAAGACGGGTAAGCAAACTGGTATTCTCTTCGATTTGGCAAACACCAAGAAAATACAGTTAGACAACTTTGATGATTATATCCTGAGTCCTGACGGGAAGAAGATGCTGATACAGACGCAGACGAAGCGGATCTACCGTCATTCGTTTACCGCAGTATATTACATTTACAATATTGAAACCCGACTCTTGGAGAAACTCTCCGACTACGGTCCTCAGCAGGTTCCCGTATGGAGCAACGATGGTCAGCAGGTGGCTTTCGTCCGCGACAATAACATCTTCCTCGTAAAACTTTTGTATGACAATGCAGAGAGTCAGGTAACCAAGGATGGAGTAAAGAACGAGATCATCAACGGTATTCCCGACTGGGTGTATGAGGAGGAGTTCGGTTTCAATAGTGCGCTTGCTTTCAATGCCGATGGTACCATGCTCTGCTGGGTGCGCTTCGATGAGAGTAAGGTACCGCAGTACAGTCTGCAGATGTACAAAGGTATGCGGCCAGAGATGCATGACAATGCCACCTATCCTGGCTTCTATGTTTATAAGTATCCCAAGGCAGGCGAGGTGAACGCTACCGTTAGTGTGCATAGCTTTGATATCCAGAGTCGCCAGACTCGTACCTTACAGGTTCCCTTGGATAAGGATGGGTACATTCCTCGTCTCAAAGCAACTGACGATGCGGAAAGGATGATTGTCTATACCATGAACCGTCATCAGGACGAACTGAACATCTATGCCGTGAATCCCCGTAGTACGGTAGCCAAGTTGCTGATTCAGGAGAAGGTGGATAAGTATGTGAAGGAGGATGCCATGGAGAATATCCTGTTCACTTCGAACAACATCCTGCTGCCCAGCGACCGTGATGGCTCCATGCAGTTGTATCTGTACAACAAGAACGGTCAGTTCCTCAGGAAGGTAACGGATGTGAAGGGTGAAGTGAGCGAGGTGTATGGTTATGATGAGAAAACAGGAAACACCTACTATCAGGCTGCAGGCGAAGATGCCTTGAACCGTGAGATCTATGTAGCATTGAAGAACGGTAAGACGCAGAAGCTGAGCTCACGCAAGGGATGGAACCATGCGATGTTCAGTAATGGATTCCGTTATTTCGTGAATCAGTTCAGTGATGCGGAGACACCTTATATATATACTACATGCTCAGCAGAGGGCAAGACCTTGTCAACACTGATGGATAACAGTCGTTTGAAGGAACGTCTCTCTTCTTTGCAGCTGCCCAAGAAAGAGTTCTTTACGTTCACCACCTCTGAGGGTGTGAAACTGAATGGTGTCATGATCAAACCGGTGAACTTCAATGCCTCGAAGAAATATCCTGTCATTATGTGGCAGTATAGCGGACCGGGTAGTCAGCAGGTGAAGAACAGCTGGACGATTGGCTCCATGGGTAGCGGGGCGATGTTCGACAACTATCTGACAGAACTGGGCTATATCGTAGTGTGCGTGGATGGTAGAGGTACTGGTGGCCGAGGGGCCGACTTCGAGAAATGCACCTATCTGCGATTGGGTGAGAAAGAGGCAAAAGATCAGGTGGAAACAGCTCTTTACCTAGGCTCGCTTTCTTATGTCGATAAAGAAAACATCGGTATATGGGGATGGAGCTATGGTGGCTTCTGTACGCTGATGAGTATGAGCGAGGGCAGGGGAGTGTTCAAGGCTGGCGTGGCCGTGGCACCACCCACTGACTGGCGTTTCTATGACACAATCTATACCGAACGTTTCATGCGCACTCCGCAGGAGAATGCACAAGGCTATGACGTGAATCCCATCAACTGGGCTACGAATCTGCATGGCGCATTACTGATCTGTCACGGACTGGCTGACGATAATGTTCATCCGCAGAACACGTTTGAATATACCGAGGCGTTGATACAGGCCGATAAGGATTTCAAGATGAACGTGTATACCAACCGTAACCACAGTATCTATGGTGGGAACACGCGGAACCACCTGCTCAGACAGATCGTGAATTATTTTAACGACAACCTGAAATAAGACTGAAACAACCCCTTCGATTGTTTTTGACGATTTTGATGGGGGAAAATGATATTGGAACGTATTATATTATAAAGGTTATATAAACTATTTATGGCAAAAAGGTATTTATTAGGTTTTGATGTCGGCAGCTCGTCTGTCAAGGCATCATTGGTTGATGCAGATACAGGTGTATGTGCAGCAACGGCTTTCTTTCCTGAGACAGAAGCTCCCATCATGGCTGTGAAAGCAGGATGGGCAGAACAGGATCCGGAGATGTGGTGGACAAACGCTAAACTTGCTTTCCAGAAGATCAAAGCGGAAGCAGGTGCCAAGGCCGAGGAGATCAAGGCCATCGGTATTTCTTACCAGATGCATGGCTTGGTATGCGTTGACAAGGCACAGAAGGTGCTCCGCCCAAGTATTATCTGGTGTGACTCACGTGCTGTCCCCTATGGCGAGAAGGCTTTCAACGAGCTGGGTGCCGACAAGTGTCTGGGGCATCTGTTGAACTCACCGGGTAACTTCACCGCCGCTAAGCTGGCTTGGGTGAAGGAGAATGAGCCTGAACTGTTTGCAAAGATCGACAAGATCATGTTGCCTGGCGATTACCTTGCCATGAAGTTAAGTGGAACAGTGAATACCACCATCAGCGGACTGTCTGAGGGTATGATGTGGGACTTCAAGGAGAAGGCTCCCGCTAAGTTCCTGTTCGACTACTATGGATTCGACGAGAAACTGGTTGCTGATATCGTTCCTACCTTCAGTATTCAGAGTACGGTCAGCAAGCAGGCTGCCGAAGAACTGGGTCTGCAAGAGGGAACACCCATCTCTTACCGTGGTGGCGACCAGCCCAACAATGCTTTGTCACTGAACGTGTTCAATCCGGGTGAGATTGCTTCTACCGCTGGTACTTCTGGTGTGGTATATGGTGTGCTGGGCGAGGCTAACTACGACAAGAAGAGTCGTGTGAACACCTTTGCACATGTGAACTACACCACCGATCTCGACCGTCTGGGCGTGCTGCTCTGCATCAATGGTACAGGTATCCTCAATGCATGGATCCGTCGTAACGTGGCTCCAGAGGGAATCTCCTATGCTGAGATGAACGATATGATGGCTAACATCCCCATCGGTAGCGAGGGCGTGTCTATCATCCCGTTCGGAAATGGTGCTGAGCGTGTTCTCGAGAACCGCGAGGTGGGATGCTCTATCCATGGCGTGAACTTCAACAAGCACTCCAAGGCGCATCTCATGAGGGCTGCCCAGGAGGGTATCGTGTTCAGCTTCTGCTACGGTATGGAGATCATGCAGCAGATGGGTATGGACATCAAAAAGATCCATGCTGGAAAAGCAAACATGTTCCTCAGCGAGATCTTCCGCAATACGCTGGCTGGCGTGAGCGGTGCAACCATCGAGCTGTACGAGACCGACGGTAGTGTGGGTGCTGCCAAGGGTGCTGGTATGGGTTGTGGTATCTACAAAGACCATGACGAGGCCTTCGCCACCTTGAAGAAGCTGGCCGTCATCGAACCTGACGATAGCAAGCGCTCTCAGTATCTCGCTGCCTACACGGCTTGGAAAGAGCAGCTGGCAAAGATCTAAGAAGTAAACAAGTAAATCACTTAGAAATAATAAATTCATTATTCAATTTAATCATTTAAACTTATGGCAAAAGAGTATTTTCCGTTTACCGGTAAGATTCCTTTCGAAGGAAAGGACAGTAAGAATGTAATGGCTTTCCACTACTACGAGCCTGAGAAGGTCGTGATGGGAAAGAAGATGAAGGACTGGCTGAAGTTCGCTATGGCTTGGTGGCATACACTGGGTGGCGCTTCTGCTGACCAGTTTGGTGGTCAGACTCGTTCATACGAGTGGGACAAGGCTGGTGACGCTGTTCAGCGCGCTAAGGATAAGATGGACGCTGGCTTCGAGATCATGGACAAGCTGGGCATCGAGTACTTCTGCTTCCACGATGTTGACCTCGTTGAAGAGGGTGACACCATCGAGGAGTATGAGGCTCGCATGAAGGCCATCACCGACTATGCTCAGGAGAAGATGAAGCAGTTCCCCAACATCAAGCTGCTCTGGGGTACCGCAAACGTATTCGGTAACAAGCGCTATGCTAACGGTGCTTCTACCAACCCCGACTTCGACGTAGTGGCTCGCGCCATCGTTCAGATCAAGAACGCTATCGACGCTACCATCAAGCTGGGTGGTACCAACTATGTGTTCTGGGGTGGTCGTGAGGGCTATATGAGTCTGCTGAACACCGACCAGAAGCGTGAGAAGGAGCACATGGCAACGATGCTGACCATGGCTCGCGACTATGCTCGCGCCAAGGGATTCAAGGGTACATTCCTCATTGAGCCGAAGCCCATGGAGCCCAGCAAGCACCAGTATGATGTGGATACAGAGACCGTTATCGGCTTCCTGAAGGCACACAACCTGGACAAGGACTTCAAGGTGAACATCGAGGTGAACCACGCTACACTCGCTGGTCATACCTTCGAGCACGAGCTGGCTTGCGCTGTTGACGCTGGTATGCTTGGTTCTATCGACGCTAACCGTGGTGATGCTCAGAACGGTTGGGATACCGACCAGTTCCCCATCGACAACTACGAGCTGACACAGGCTATGCTCGAGATCATCCGCAATGGTGGTCTGGGCAATGGTGGTACCAACTTCGATGCTAAGATCCGTCGTAACAGCACCGACCTCGAGGATCTCTTCATCGCTCACATCAGCGGTATGGATGCTATGGCACGCGCTCTGATGAACGCTGCTGACATCCTTGAGAACTCTGAGCTGCCCGCAATGAAGAAGGCTCGCTACGCTAGCTTCGACAAGGGTGTTGGTAAGGACTTCGAAGATGGCAAGCTGACCCTTGAGCAGGTTTACGAGTATGGTAAGAAGGTGGGTGAGCCCAAGCAGACTTCTGGTAAGCAGGAGAAGTACGAGACCATCGTTGCTCTCTATGCAAAATAATTCCTTAGGGAAAATGGATAAAAGGCGGATGAATTGTTCATCCGCCTTTTTATACTAACAATCATTATATCAACTATATATATGGCTCATGTAAATAATCATCTCGTGATCATGGCAGGCGGAGTGGGGAGCCGCTTCTGGCCAATGAGTACAGCCGACCGCCCAAAGCAGTTCATCGACGTGCTGGGTGTTGGTCGTACCTTGTTACAACTCACGTTCGATCGGTTTGCTGGTATCTGTGAACCCAACAATGTGTGGGTGGTCACCAATAAGAAATATGCTGATATCGTACATGAGCAACTCCCCGAAGTACCGCAGGAGAATATCCTGCAGGAGCCTTGTCGCCGTAATACGGCTCCATGTATCTGCTATGTGAGCTGGCGCATCAAGGCCAAGAACCCCCAAGCCAATGTGGTGGTTACTCCAAGCGACCATATCGTGGTGAACACCGTTGAGTTCCAGCGCGTGGTGAAACAGTGCATGAAGTTCACCAGTGAGACGGATGCGATTCTAACCTTAGGCATGAAACCGACTCGTCCAGAAACGGGTTATGGATATATTCAGGCCGATCTGACCACCAGTAGTCCGAGAAACAAGGAGATCTTCCGTGTGGACAGCTTCCGTGAAAAGCCTGATCACGCCACCGCTCTTCAATACATCCGTAACAAGAGCTATTTCTGGAATGCAGGCATCTTCATCTGGAGCGTAAGCACCATCGTCAACGCCTTCCGCATGTATAGTCCTGCCATCAACAAGGTGTTTGAGAACCTCCTGCCTATCTATGGAACGCCCCAGGAGCAGGAAGAGATTGACCGACGGTTCCCGCAATGTGAGAATATCTCAGTTGACTATGCCATTATGGAACGGGCAGAAGAGATCTTTATCTGTCCGGCTGATTTCGGTTGGAGCGACCTCGGGACCTGGGGCTCACTAATGACGCAGACGAAACGCGACCTATACGGCAACAGCGTGATAGGCGAAAACATACACCTCTTCGATACCCATAACTGTATTATCCATGCACAGCACCAACAGCGGGTGGTGGTGCAAGGACTTGACGGATACATCGTGGCGCAAGAAGACGGGAAACTACTGATCTGTAAACTGGCTGAGGAACAACGTATCAAACAGTTCTCAGGCGAAGAATAAAAATAGTTCATAAATGAAGAAAAACTCGTTGATTTCAAAGGATGGGGTGAGCTACCTGATTCCTTTTATTCTAGTAACATTCTGCTTTGCCTTGTGGGGGTTCGCCAATGATATCACCAATCCGATGGTGAAGGCGTTCTCGAAAATCTTCCGTATGAACGTATCCGAGGGTACACTCGTACAAGTGGCTTTCTATGGCGGTTACTTCGCCATGGCTTTTCCTGCAGCTATCTTTATCAGAAAATACTCCTATAAGGCAGGTGTGTTGATGGGACTGGCGTTGTACGCTATCGGTGCCCTGCTGTTCTTCCCTGCCAAGGGAATAGGTGTGTATGGCTGCTTCCTCGTAGCTTATTTCATCATGACCTGCGGTCTGTCGTTCCTTGAGACAAGTTGTAATCCGTATATCCTGACGATGGGAGAGGAGAAAACAGCCACCCGCCGACTGAACCTGGCTCAGTGCTTCAACCCTTGCGGCTCCATCATCGGAATGTTCGTGGCCATGAATTTCATACAGGCAAAGCTCAACCCGATGAGCAGTGATGAGCGTGCCTTGCTGGGCGATACAGAGTTTGAGGCGCTGAAGAACAGTGATCTCTCGGTACTGATTGCTCCCTACTTGTTCATCGGATTGGTCATCACGGTGATGTTCCTGATCATTCTCTTTACGAAGATGCCGAAGAACGGCGATCAGAGTAAGGAGATTCATTTCCTGCCCACCATCAAACGCATCTTCTCACTGAAACACTATCGTGAAGGAGTCATTGCACAGTTCTTCTATGTAGGCGCACAGATCATGTGCTGGACGTTTATTATTCAATATGGTACGCGTGTCTTTATGGCCGAAGGACTGGATGAACAGAGTGCAGAGGTTTTATCACAACGCTTTAATATCTTTGCGATGCTTTTCTTCATCTGCTCGCGTTTCATTGCTACCTATCTGATGAAATATGTGAAGCCCGCGAAACTGTTGACATACTTTGCCGTTCTCGCCATGGTGTTCACCTTGGGCGTTATTCTGTTCCAGAACCGCTATGGCATATATTGTCTGGTGGCAGTAAGCGGTTGCATGTCGTTGATGTTCCCCACCATCTATGGTATTGCACTTGATGGAATGGGTGATGATGCGAAGTTCGGTGCCGCCGGACTGATCATGGCTATCTTGGGCGGATCGGTCTTGCCCCCGTTGCAGGCTGCAGTGATTGATCAGGGAACGGTATTCGGGATGCCTGCGACCAATGTGTCGTTTATCTTCCCGCTGATCTGCTTTCTGGTGGTAGGTGTCTATGGCTATAGGATGCATATAGCCAAACCCAATGTGTAACAAAAGATAATGAGGTTAGAACAACGATGAGCGAGATCAAGAAGATCGTGTTGACAGGTGGTCCGTGTGCCGGAAAGACAACGGCCATGGTACGCATCATAGAACATTTTACCAGTCTGGGATTCAAGGTGTTCACCATACCCGAGATACCCACTATTTTCAGTCAGGCGGGAATGAACTACCTGACCGATAACAAAGGACTGTTCTACGAAGGTGAGAAGGCAACGCTTGAGTTGCAGTTGGGCTTCGAGGATAGGTTTATGCGTATGGCAGCAGAGTGTCATGAGCCGACCATCGTGGTATGCGACCGTGGTGCGATGGATATCTCGGCCTATATGCAGCCTGAGATGTGGAAGGAGATTACAGCTGCGGTGGGTACAAGTACACCTGAGCTCCGCCAGCGTTATGATGCCGTGCTTCATCTCGTATCTGCTGCCGACGGAGCTGAACAGTTCTATACCACGGCCACCAATGCCGTACGCTATGAACAGATGAACGAGGAAGGACTGCGGATGGCCCGTGAACTGGACAAGAAGGTGATCAAGGCTTGGACAGGGCATCCCCATCTGCGTGTCATCAATAACCATGAGGATTTCAACAAGAAGCTTAATCGTGTAATCCTGGAGATCTCTCACGTGCTCGGTCTTCCACAGCCGATTATAGAAGAAAGGAAATATATTGTCGAGTTGATAGGAGAGATTCCAGACTGTACTGAAAGTGATATTATTCAGACCTACCTGGTGGCAGAACCTGGATGCGAGATCCGTTTGCGACGCAGAGGATGGCAGGGTAGTTTCGTGAATGTACATACTACCAAGAAACGCACAGAGAACAACCAAGTACTGGAAACGGAGCGACAGGTGAGCAACAGTCTCTATGAGTCGTTGCTTCAGCAGGCCGATCCCTACCGTCAGAGCATCCGCAAACACAGGAAGAGCTTTATCTGGAAAGGACAGTACTTTGAACTCGACACCTATTTTGAGCCTGTCAATCATCTGACGATCCTCGAGACGAAAGGCGTGGCCGATCAGGAGTCGGTGAAGTTCCCCCCGTTCATCAGAGTCATTGAAGACATCACAGGTAATAAGAGATACTATAATTACAATCTTGCACTCAGACGATCATAAACCGAACAATACGGTATAAAAAGTGCGCATTTATTTTGTTATGTGACGTAAATGTTGTACTTTTGCAGCGAAATATTTGATTTATGGCACATAATGTTTTTAAGGGACTTGGTATCGCACTTGTCACCCCCTTCACCCAAGACGGAGCTGTGGATTACACGGCCTTGAAAAGACTCTTGGATTATCAGGTTGATAACGGCGCGGATTTCTTTTGCATTCTTGCAACCACAGGAGAGACGCCCACACTGACTGCGGATGAGAAGAAGCGTATCAAGGACATGGTGGTTCAAAAGGTTGGTGGGAAGATGCCTATCCTTGTGGGATGTGGCGGCAACAACACCGCAGCCGTCGTGGAAGAGCTCACGACAGGCGATTACCATGATGTGGATGGAATCCTCAGTGTATGCCCTTATTACAATAAGCCGTCGCAGGAAGGTTTGTACCAGCATTTCAAGGCCATTGCCAATGCCACGAAACTTCCTGTTGTTCTCTATAATGTGCCTGGTCGTACGGGTGTAAACTTGAAAGCGGAAACTACTGTGCGCCTTGCTCGCGACTGTGAGAACATCGTAGCTATCAAGGAGGCCAGTGGCAGTCTGGAGCAGGTGGATGAAATCCTGAAGAACGCTCCCCGTGGCTTTGATGTTATCAGTGGTGATGATGCCCTCACATACCCGATGGTAGCTTGTGGAGCAGTGGGTGTAATCTCGGTAATCGGCAATGCACTGCCACGTGAGTTCTCGAAGATGATTCGTTTGGAGAAGAAAGGTGAGTTTGAAGGCGCCCTGAAGATCCATCATCGATTTACCGACTTGTTCAGTCTGCTGTTTGTTGACGGCAACCCTGCAGGTGTGAAAGCCATGCTCCACCAAATGGGCTACATCGAGAATGTGTTGCGCTTGCCACTTGTTCCCACACGTTTGACAACACATCAAAGAATCTCTGAGATACTGAAAGAACTGAAGATCTGATGGAAGAGAGAAGGGTGATGCATGAAATCACGCCGCTGATGGGTAAGGATGTGCTGTACATTGCTGACCGTCGGAAAAAGGAGTTCACGTATCCTATTCATAACCATGAGGTCTTTGAACTGAATTTCGTGGAACATGCTGCCGGTGTGCGACGGATTGTCGGTGACAGCAGTGAGGTGATAGGCGATTATGACCTGGTGCTTATAACGAGTCCGCAGCTGGAGCATGTATGGGAGCAGCATACCTGCACCAGTGAGGATATCCGCGAGATTACCATACAGTTCGACTTCGGTATGAGCGAAGATTCCCTCTTTGGCAGGAACCCGTTTTTTTCAGTACGCAAAATGATGAACGAGGCACGCAAAGGACTCTGTTTCCCGTTGAGTGCCATTATGAGTGTGTATAAGGAACTCGATACGCTCAGCAGTATCAAAGACGGATTCTATGCTGTCATGCAGTTCATGACCATCCTCTATGAGCTATCACGTTGCGAGGGTGCCCGAACCTTGGCTTCATCAAGTTTTGCAAAGATAGCCGTTGAAGATGACTCCCGTCGTATCTTAAAGGTGAAGAACTTCATCAACGAGAACTATATGGATGAGCTCCGACTGGCGCAGCTGGCAGAGATTGCAGGCATGAGCGCCAGCGCGTTCAGCAGGTTCTTCAAACTTCATACGGGAAGAAACCTAAGCGACTATATCATCGATATCCGCTTGGGCTATGCCACGCGCAAACTGGTGGATACCAGTCGGTCTATCTCAGAAATCAGTTTCGAATGCGGTTTTAACAACCTCAGTAACTTCAACCGCATCTTCAAGAAGAAAAAAGGTTGTTCTCCCAGTGAGTTCCGGGAGAACTACCATAAAACCCGCATTATAGTATAGAAGGTTTGATTTTGTTCCCATGTTGGGAACAGTTTATTCCCACGTTGGGAATAAAAAGTTCCCAGCGTGGGAATAATTAGTAATTCTCAGCTTTAACCTGGAAGTAGCTCTGCGGATGATCGCATACAGGACAAACCTCGGGTGCCTGTTTGCCAATCACGATATGACCGCAGTTAGCGCATTGCCAGATCACATCACCATCCTTAGAGAACACCTTCTTGTCATTGATGTTCTTCAAGAGCTTGCGGTAACGCTCTTCATGTTCCTTTTCGATAGCGGCCACACCCTCAAATTTCTCGGCGATCTCGTCGAAGCCCTCCTCACGGGCCTCCTGAGCCATGCGGGCATACATGTCGGTCCACTCAAAGTTCTCACCACTGGCGGCATCTTCAAGGTTCTTCACCGTGTCGCTCACCTTACCGCCGTTCAGCAGCTTATACCACATCTTGGCATGCTCCTTCTCGTTGGCCGCTGTTTCTTCAAAGATAGCGGCAATCTGTACATAGCCGTCTTTCTTGGCCTTTGAGGCAAAGTACGAGTACTTGTTCCTGGCCATCGACTCTCCAGCGAATGCTTCTTGGAGATTCTTCTCTGTCTTGGTTCCTTTTAATTCTTTCATAACGTTTTGTTTAGTGATTTATAATACTATTTATTTTCTCTCTAATCATTGCGTGCCAAGGTAATCTCTCCACGCATACTGATGTTCATGAATTTGCGCACTGTCTGATAGTCGGAGTAGTGCCCTTGCAGGTGCATCAGTTTGGTAACGGCACTCTCCACCGTACTGTCATAACCACTGATCACGCCAGCGTTCTTCAGTTGGAATCCAGCATCATAACGAGCCATCTCCACCGTTCCTGCCGCACACTGACTGATATTCACGATGTTCACACCGCGATTGGCAGCATCCTGCAGCATCTGCATCAGCCATGGACGTTGCGGTGCATTACCGCTTCCGTAGGTGCGCATAACGATACTCCGCAGTTCGGGAGCATCGAGCACATGACTCACAATACTGTCTTGAATACCCGGAAAGAGCGTGAACACCACCACATTGGGATCAGTAACGTAGTGAGGGATCATCGGCTTCGTATAATCAGGCTTCAGGATATACTCCTCATGATACACGATATTCACCCCCGCATCTCCCAAGTGAGGATAGTTGAAGGAGTCGAAAGCGTTGAATCCGTCGGCATTGATTTTTGTTGAACGATTCCCTCTTAACAGCTTACCGCTGAAATAGATACACACCTCCGGCACAATCGGTGTCCCGTCATTGTGGTATGCCGCCGCAATCTCAATGCTTGTTATCAGGTTTTCCTTACCGTCGGTACGTAGCTGTCCCATCGGTAACTGGGAACCTGTGAGGATAACGGGCTTGGTCAGGTTCTCCAGCATAAACGACAGGGCCGATGCGGTGAATGCCATTGTATCTGTTCCATGAAGGATAACGAAGCCGTCATATTGCTCATAATGCTCGACAATGATCCGGGTCAGCTGTGCCCATAATGTCGGAGTCATGTCAGAAGAGTCGATGGGGGAGTCAAACTGATAGACATCTATACCTGTCTGAATCCATTTGAACTCAGGCATCTGCGAGGAGAGCTGTTTGAAGTCAAGTGCTTCAAGTGCACCCGTCCTGGGATTCTTTCCCATTCCGATGGTCCCTCCCGTGTAAATCAGCAATACTCTTCGTTGCATTTCGCAAAGATACAATTAAGCGAGGACAATACAAAAAATAATGTTATTTATATCGAGCAAAAGTATCAATAACTCAACTATTGCAATTATACCTTAACGGGTACAAAATTAATCATTTTTGTTGAATACTATATCGTAACGGGTATATTTTGTTTTATCAAAAGACAATGATTATACCCGAAAGACATACTATCTCACCACCACCTTGCGGCCGTCAACGATGTAAACGCCCTTCTTGTTGGGCTGCTCGTCGAGCTTGCGGCCGTCGAGCGTGTAGATGCCTTGCACAGATGCTGCTTTGTGGGTCACTGTTTCAATGTCGGTGGCGATACCTGTAGAGCGAACACTAAAGTAGCCAGGACCGCCCTCACCGTCGATGTGGGCATAGGTCTTGTCCACATAGCTGGCGTTGTAGGTCGTGCCCTGGCCGCCCACCAGGCTGGTGCAGTTGTTGAACATGTTGTTCGAGGAAGTCGAGGAAGTCACTGCCGCCGTGCTCCAACCATCGCCAACATAGACGGTCTGCAGATTCTTGCAGGAAGAGAACATGTTGTACATGTGTGTCACAGTGGCCGTGTTCCAGTTGCTCAAGTCAAGGCTCGTCAGGTTTGTGCAATTATCGAACATGTAGGACATTTTTTTCACACTGGCCGTGTTCCATTTGCTCACGTCGAGGCTCGTCAGGGTTTGGCAAGAACGAAACATACTGCTCATGTCGGTCACACTGGACGTATCGAAGTGGCTCACGTCAAGGTCCTCTAGGTTTTGGCAATTATTGAACATGTTTCTTATGTCGGTCACACTGGACGTGTCCCAGTTGCTTACATCAAGGCTTTGAAGACTCAAGCACCAATAGAACATGTCATGCATGTAGGTCACACTGGACGTGTTCCAGTTGCTCACGTCGAGGCTCATCAGGTTACTACATCCACCGAACATGAAGGCCATATTGGTCACACTGGCCGTGTTCCAGTTGCTCACGTCGAGGCTCATCAGGGTTTCGCAAAGACGAAACATACAGCTCATGTCGGTCACACTGGACGTATCGAAGTGGCTCACGTCAATGCTGGTCAACCCACAGCCACTAAACATGTAGCTCATGTTGGTCACTTCGCTGGTGTTCAGGTATTGGATGCCCGTGATACTTTTCAGATCCCCCATATCAAGGAACCATGAGAAGGTACTCGTCGGGCGGGCACTGGCGAACGAGGGGTCAAAGACCACCTTGGTCGGTTTTTCGACGTATGGGTCTTCATCGTACCATTCAGGAACTATGTTGCCTTCGTTCAGTTTGTAGATTGTGCCCAAGCGGCTATCGCGCTGGTCATCGTTGTAGAACGTCAGCGTCTTGTTCGATGACGTGTAGCACGCATAGCCCCGCTTATATTCCGAGAAGTAACCCGGGTTGCTGGAGCCGCCGTCAAGGTGGGCGTACGTCTTGTCCTTCGGATTAGAGGATAGGTAGGATGTGCCTTTGTCACCCACCAGACTGGAGCAGTTTTTGAACATATCGTTTGAACTCGTCACTGAAGCAGTAGTCCAACCATTACCCACATAGATGGTTTGCAGATTGACGGATTCAGAGAACATCATGCTCATATCGGTCACCTGTGACGTGTTGAAACGTTCCAAGTCAAGGCTCGTCAAGCCAGTGCAGCCATTGAACATGGATCTCATATTGGTCACCTTGGAGGTATTGAAGTAGCTCACGTCAATGCTTGTCAATTTCTTACAGTCTGTAAACATATGTGCCATACTGGTCACCTCACTGGTGTTCAGGTAACTCATGTCCGTGATGGACTCAAGATTCTCCATCATGAAAAACCAAGAATAGGTGGTCGTCGGGAGGAAGTTACCAAACGTGAAGTTAAAGACGACCCTGGTCACGCTGGTAGAGATGCCATCAAGGTACCAACCAGGCCGATTGTTGCCCGTGTTCAGGTCGTAGGTCGTGCCCGAGCGTGTGCTGCGCTGGTTGTCGTAGTAGAACGTCAGCGTCTTGTACTTGTCGTAGCACGCATAGGCCTCCCAGGCTTTGGCGCCGATGGCGCACATCAGGGTTAATACCAAGATAATCGTTCTTTGGAGGATTGTTATTTGTTTCATAAGCGTAAAGTGTTGATAGTTGGAGCACCCCTCGTAAATGAAGAATGAGCTTTGGAAATACTATTTCGTTGCAAAGATATAAAATTTTCTTCACATATATACACTAAAAGACATATTATTCTCATTTCTTTCAGTTTAAAGTAATAAATAACGAGGTCTGCAACTAAATAGCGAGCTGTTACGTCTAAGGGGATAAAGTTTAGTTTTTAAGAAGATGAAAAGAATGTTTTTTAGGATGACAGCCGTTGTAGCTGTCGCAATGATGAGTGTTACGTTACAAGCGCAAAACCAAACTATTCGCGGACAAGTGTGTGATGTGGCTTCCGGAGAGCCAATGGTTGGTGTAACCATTCAAGTTGAGAACGGAATCACGATGGGAACCGTGTCGGATATCGACGGTAATTTTGTGATTGAGAATGTTCCTGTGGGACGCCATTCCGTCAGGGCCACCTATGTGGGCTATGAGTCATTACTGCTGAAAGAGCAGCTTCTCTCATCAGGTAAGGAATTGGTATTGAATCTCCGTATGCGCGAGAGCGTATCAGAATTAGGAGAAGTGGTTGTCAAGCCCCGTGTGAACAAACAGCTTCCCCTTAACGAGATGGCCCAGGTGGGTGCCCGCATGTTCAGTGTGGAAGAGGCGACCCGTTATGCAGGCGGTATGGCAGATCCAGCCCGTACCGCCTCTATGTTTGCAGGTGTGGCATCTGGTGGTGTTACCAATGGTATCAGTATCCATGGTAATTCGCCCGAGATGTTACAGTGGCGTGTAGAGGGCATCGAGGTAACCAATCCTAATCACTTTGCCGACATCACTGGTGCAGGCGGTGGAATCTTCACATCTCTGAATGGTACCGTCTTAGCCAACAGCGACTTCCTTACAGGCGCCATGCCTGCCGAGTTCGGTAATGCCCTTTCCGGTGCCTTTGATATGAAGATGCGTGTAGGTAACAACACAAAGCATGAGCATTCCGTTCAGGTAGGTACGCTCGGAGTAGATTTCGCTTCCGAGGGTCCGTTAGGAAAGAACAGTAAGGCATCGTATCTGGTGAACTATCGCTACAGCTTCCTCGAGATTGCCAAGAAGCTGCATGCCATCAATATGGAGAACGAGACGCTCGACTATCAGGACCTGAGTATGAAACTGAACATGCCCACCCGTAAGGCTGGTACTTTTGCCGTATGGTTCACAGGACTCATCGACAACTACGAAGCTGACTCACCTGATCCATCAGAGTGGAAGACACTGTGGGACATGAACGACTCATGGTCGCGCCAGCGCAACGGAGCCTTGGGAATCACCCACACCTATCGTCTTGGTACTACAGGAACACTGCGCACCAGTGTAGCCTGCACAGGTACCTATAGAAAGTTGGGAGTCAGCGACTATGATGAACAACGCACGGTGATTCCCCATATGTTAGGACGAAATGCCCAGTGGAATCTCATTGTCAGTACGCAGCATCAGCAAAAGATCTCGTCGCGCTACACCATGCAGAATGGAATCGAGCACCAGCACCTCGACTTCCACACGTGGCTCGACAACGTCACTGCGGTAGGCAGTCCGCTGTATCGCGTCTATGAGTCGGACGGTAACACGGGTCTCACACGATTCTACAGCAGTCATAAGTTAGCACTGAGCCGTCGACTCTCCACCGTGGCCGGTGTCAATGTGATGTGGTTCAACCTCAATAACCAGTGGCTCGTGGAGCCTCGTATCAGTGTGCAGTACAAGACAACCCCGTCGAGCACCTTCTCAATAGCCTACGCCATGAACAGTCGTAAGGAATCTACTGACACCTACTTCGTAAAAGGTTATGGTACTGGTACCCATTCATCCCTCCCTGTGGAGGGGAAGGGGGTGTCCCCCAACGAGAATCTGGGTTTGACCCGCTCACATCATATCTCTGCATCCTTTGCCCAGCGCTTAGGCGAGAACGCCATGCTGAAGATTGAGCCCTATTGGCAGTGGCTCTTTGACGTTCCGGTAGAGCAGGGTACAGCCTATTCCATCATCAATCAGCGCTCGTTCTTCCAGGACCGTGCCTTGGTGAACGAGGGAGCAGGACGAAACTACGGAATTGATGTTACCTTGGAGCGCTATTTGAAGGACGGCTATTATGGTATGCTGACTGGAACGTTATTCAAGTCTGAATACCGCGACGCCCAGGGCCAGTGGCACCACTCGCGCCACGACCGTGCCTTCATAGCCAACGTTGTGGGTGGCAAGGAATGGATGTTGGGAAAAGCCAAGAAGAACGTGTTCGGCTTCAACGGACGACTCACGTTGATGGGTGGCGACCGTTATACGCCGATGGCCGAAGGTACTACCTACGAGGATATCATGCAGCTGCCTGATAAGTCGGTACCTGATGACGACGGTCCTGACCCCTATAACGCTCAGAAGGGCATGAATGTGGGATATGCGTTCACTGTGAAATATACCATTAACAAGAAACACACCTCTCACCACTTCATTCTTGAATACCTGCAGATGCGCACCTTCCAAGGTCAGACCTTCGATCTGCGCACCCACGAACTTGTCGATCAGTTCACATCGTTGACCTTCCCCAATATTGCATATCGGGTAGAGTTCTAAAGAAAAGCGTGCTGGAAGATCTTCTTCCGGCACGCACTGATTATAATAACGAGAGAGATAACAAATCTCTATTTCCTTTCTATTACGAGCTTGTTCAACTCCTTCATGTATTTCTCAGTGAGTTCGTTGACATGCTTCTGCGCTTTTTGTGCTTTCTTGGGCAGTGAGCCACGTACCCTATAGATCTCGTTGAACAGTTTGTTCTGCTCCGTGAGGTATTGCAACATTTCCTTGTAAGTATGAGTGTTGACCTGATTCATCACTTCTGTGGGAGGCTGGAGATCTTTGAACTTCTTGAGGAATACCTGATAGAATTCATCTATTCCCTTGTTCAGCTCGATAATCTGCGGAGCATATTTGTCAGCGTAGATACCCAGTCGGGCATTGAAGGCGGGTCCGTCTTTGATGAGCTTGTTCAGCGTTTGATATATCGGTGCTGCTTTCATGAAGTCTGCCCTCATGGTAGTGCTCATTTGCATGACACTAAACAGCTGTTCTGGTGACAAGCTCTTCATCCACTCTTTTGCCTTATCGTCTTGGCGTGACATCTTTAAAAGCGGATCAATCGCTGCATTCGGATTAATCACATTTGTCACAGTTGACATTTCTGTGTTGCCCTCATAGTTTTGGGTGTAGATGTCGGGGCGTATTGAAGTGATCATAAAGACAGTACCCTTTACCTTGAGATCATCTGCTTTTTCCCATACGATGGCGTATGCGTCACGCAGTTGCGGGTTCTCGGTATTCTTGACACACATGAGCCACATCTCCTGTTGTGTGGATGTACGCACCATATAGTGATTGTGCGGTCCTCCGTTGATGTTCTTCACATTGATGCCGAACATCTCTTTGTTGCCTGGTGAGAAGTGCTGCATCTGATAGGATACGGGTTCGTCCTTGATAAAGCAATCGCCAATATCTTCACCAAACCATTCTTTAATTTCAGCCAAAAACTTGACGATCCTGATACTTGATTCCAGTTGGTTGGTATTCGGGTTCTTCTGTACCGAATAGATCTGGTCGGAAGTTTGTCCGAAGTCAATGATAATGCCATTGAGCAGTTCGATGACATGGGTTGGTTGTGCCAATGACTTGTTGTCCTGTTGGGCATATGTTACTATTGCGCTGCATGTGATGAGCAGCATGATGAATATCCTTTTCATAACGTAGTTGTTTTTTATTGTTGAGCTGTTTGTTGTAGATTGTTCTTTGAGATCTCGAGTTCGAGTTCCACCCATTTGAGGTAGGCTTCATCGGCTTGTTTCCTTAAGAGGGCCAGTTCCTCGGGGGTGTGCTTGTAGTTCTCAGGACGGGTAATGGGAATGTCGCTCTCCGTGAGGGTAACCGTAGGTTCCTCGGTGGAGACCTTCTCTGTTGTGGGTTGCTCGGCAGGAGTGGTTTCCTGGGCTAACAGGTTGTCTGTGGTTACCGGTTTGTACTGCTGCTTAGCCGACTTGTCAGGAGCATGATACTCTTTATGTTTGATCACCTTCTGGGGCGATGTTGTCTGAGATTCGCTCAATTGTTTTTCACTCATCTGAGTTTCGCTCATTTGTGTTTCGCTCATCTGAGATTCGCTATCCAGAGACTCTTTCGGTTGTTCCACATTGACTGCGACTGTTGTTCCCTTGTTTATCTCTGGTGTGTCCTTGGGTGGCGTAAGGAATATGGCGATTACACCGGCTGCGCATGCTGCTGCAATCCATGGCCAGAGCTTACGGGTGCGAGTGGCGTGTGACTTCTGTTCCACCTTCTGCATTACCCTGGCATTGAGGTCAGCTGGCATCTGAGGACGTTCCCTCTCGTCCAGTCTGATAGCATCACGAAGATTCGTGTCCTGCTGTCGTAATGAATTCAGTTTGTCCTCTGTCATGATTGTAACATTTTAATGATTTTGTATAGTTTCTTTCTCGTTCTGCTTAGTTTCGAGGCTACCGTGGTTGGTATCGACTCGGTGACGTAAGCAATATCCTTCAGACTCATCTCCTCATAGTAGAACATGGTGATGATAGCCCGTTCATCAGGTGGCAAATGCCTCAGGGCGGCTCTGATCAGTTGTACTGTTTCAGGATTCGGATGCCCGAATGTCTCTTCCACCTCTGAATCCGACAGTTTATCAACTTCTCCTTCGCGGTCCTCGTAGTAAATCACCGGCAGACTCTTGTGTCTGAGAAAACTGATGGATTCGTTATAGGCAATGCGAGAGATCCATGTTTTCAGAGACGATTTCGTCTCATCATACATCTTGATATTCTTGAAGACCTTCATGAACACATCCTGATACACCTCTTCTGCGTTTTCGAGACCGGGTATCAGTCGTGCAACCTGTGCAAAGACCGCATTCCCGAAACGTTCGAGCGTCATCTGCTGTGCCTTGGAATTTTGTTTCCGCAGTTCCTGAATCAGGTGTATGTCTATTTCCTTCATTATTCTTGTTGTCTTCTGTTTATATATACGACAAAAACGATTAAAACATTGCATGAGGAGTAAAAAAATTATATCTTTGTAGTCAAATTCTACGAAAGGATGCATTATTATATAGAAAAAGGTATAGGAGAACCGCTGATCCTGCTGCATGGCAACGGCGAGGATTGTTCGTATTTCGCCCATCAGATGGATGCCTTCGCTGCGCATTTCCGTGTCATCGCCATCGATACGCGCGGACATGGACAAACACCTCGCGGCGAGGCACCCTTCACCATCCGTCAGTTTGCCGACGATCTGCTGGTCTTTATGGACGAACATCACATCGAGAAGGCCCATCTTCTCGGCTTCTCCGATGGTGGGAACATTGCCATGGTCTTTGCGCTGAAATACCCGGAACGTGTCGGGAAACTGATTCTCAATGGGGCCAACTTAAATGCTTCAGGTGTGAAGAGGAAGATACAGATTCCCATCGAGATCGGTTATCGCATGGCCAAGCTCTTTGCTGGTAGGAGTCGTAAGGCCAAGAAGAATGCCGAGATGTTGGGACTGATGGTTAATGATCCTAACGTGAAGGTGGAAGAACTCTCGCGGATTCAAAACAAGACATTGGTAATAGCTGGTGATAACGATATGATCAAAGACCAGCACACCCGTCTCATTGCCCAATCCATCCCTGGCGCTGAACTGTGCATTCTCCAAGGCAATCACTTCATTGCGAACAAGAATCCTCAGTCTTTCAACGAAGCAGTGTTACGTTTTCTGAGAAAATGAAGAACAATAAAGATACTCACACTCGGAAAACCGTATCTTTAGCTGCGCTGAAGATACTTTCACTCGAAAATACAAAAAGAAATTGTAGATTTCATTTTGCATTTTGCTCGTTTATCCGTATCTTTGTCGGCGTTTAACAATTACTTAAATTCTATAGAAGATGAAACAGTTTATGGATGAGGATTTCCTGCTTGAAACCCAAACGGCGCAGGATCTCTATCACAACCATGCGGCCAAGATGCCCATCATTGATTACCATTGTCATCTGAATCCGGAAATGGTGGCAAACGACCATCAGTTCAAGAGTATCACTGAGCTGTGGTTAGGCGGCGACCATTATAAGTGGCGCGCCATGCGTACCAACGGAGTGGATGAGCGTTATATCACAGGGAAAGATACCTCCGACTGGGAGAAGTTCGAGAAATGGGCGGAGACCGTTCCTTATACGTTCCGCAATCCGTTGTATCACTGGACACATCTGGAACTGAAGACCGCCTTCGGTATTACCAAACTGTTGAGTCCGAAAACAGCCCGCGAAATCTTCGACGAGTGTAATGAGAAACTCCAGCAACCAGCGTACACAGCAAGAGGACTGATGCGCCTTTACCATGTGGACACCGTGTGTACCACCGATGATCCCATCGACGATCTGCGTTATCACAAGCAGACCCGCGAGAGTGGCTTCGAGGTGAAGATGCTTCCGGCATGGCGACCCGACAGGGCGATGAACATCGAGAAGTCCGACTATGCCAGCTACATCGAGAAGCTGGGTGAGGTGGCAGGTGTGAATATCACCCATTTCAACGACATGGTTGATGCCTTGCAGAAACGGCACGACTACTTCCACGAGAATGGTAGCAGGTTGAGCGACCACGGTCTGGAGGAGTTCTACGACGATTCCTATACCGACAGTCAGATAGAAACCATCTTCGAGAAGGCCATGCGCGGTCAGATCCTGTCAGCCTTGGAGATCCGCCAATACAAGCATTGCTTCCTCCGCCTCTGCGGTGAGATGGACCATGCATCAGGATGGGCACAGCAGTATCATTACGGTGCTATCCGCGACAACAATACCTATATGTTCAACCGCATCGGTGCCGACACAGGCTTCGATTCCATCGGCGAATTCAACACAGCAAAAGCCATGAGTCATTTCCTCGACGAGCTGAATCAGGAAGGAAAACTCACCAAGACCATTCTCTATACCCTGAACCCCTGTGCCAATGAGATGATAGCCACCATGCTGGGTAACTTCCAGGACGGTTCATGTCCCGGTAAGATCCAGTTCGGCAGCGGATGGTGGTTCAACGACCAGCTGGATGGAATGACACGCCAGATGAACGCACTTTCCGTATTAGGACTGCTCAGCAGGTTTGTCGGTATGCTCACCGACAGTCGTTCGTTCGTAAGCTATCCCCGTCATGAATACTTCCGTCGGTTGCTCTGTAATCTCTTAGGTAACGACGTGGAGAAAGGGTTGCTGCCCGACGACAAGGAGAGTCTGTACCGCATGGTGGAAGACATCAGTTATAACAACGCCAAGAACTATTTTGGCTTTTAACAGGAAGGTCCCGATGAGTCGAATCATCGGGATTTTCTATATAATATCTGAAAAATATTTGCAGGTTTCGGAAAATAAGCGTATTTTTGCAACAGATTTTTTAACTAAATGACATGAAATACATGAAAAAGTTTTTCCTCCCGATGGTTGCACTAACCGTCACATTGCTTCTGGCAAGTTGTGGAAGCACAAAAGACATCGTTTATTTCCAAGGTGTTGACGATTTGGATCTCTCGCCATCAAAAGGACTTTATGACGCTCGTATCTTCCCGAAAGATATGTTGATGATCAACGTGAGTACGACCGATCCCGAGGCTTCGAAGCCGTTCAACATCAATTACCAGCATAACATGTCAAACAACGTGAACACGCAGATGTACGGCTATCTTGTAGATAACGACGGTAATATCAATTTCCCGATGATCGGTATGCTGCATGTGGAAGGTCTTACCACCCGCGAATGCGAATCGTTAATCCTCGACAGAATCAAGCAGTACATGGCCAGGACCGAAACGCCGATTGTCACCGTACGATTGTCCAGCTATCATATCACGCTGATCGGTGAGACCGGTTCCCGCATCGTTCCGGTAAGCACAGAGAAGATGAATATCATCGAGGCACTTGCCAGTGGAGGTGACCTCACCATGACGGGACGTCGTGACAATATCCTCCTGATCCGTGAAGACAATACCGGACAGAAGAGCATCCATCGCCTGGACATCAGTGATGCGAACATTCTCAATTCTCCTTATTATTATCTGCAACAGAACGACATCCTCTATATCGAGCCGAACAAGACCAAGATCAACCGTCAGGCTATTGGCAATGCTTCAATATGGGTTTCAGCCTTGGGAATGGTTTCCTCGATAGCAGCAGTCGTCATTTCATTAGTTAAGTAACAAGCACAGAAGAATCACAAACACAAATAAACACAAACATCAAAACAATATGTGCGGAATTGTAGGATACATTGGGAAGCGTGAGGCTTATCCCATTTTGATTAAAGGATTGAAGAGGTTGGAATACAGAGGCTACGACAGTGCGGGAGTCGCCATGATCAACGCACAAGGCGCCTTGAATGTGTATAAGACCAAAGGAAAGGTCAGCAACCTCGAAGAATTTTGTAGTGATAAAGATTATACCGGAACAATCGGTATAGCACATACGAGATGGGCAACGCACGGAGAACCTTCCTCCGTGAATGCCCATCCTCATTTATCTGAGTCCAAGAACCTGGCCATCATCCATAATGGTATCATTGAGAACTATGCCGACCTGAAGCGGAAGCTGAAGGAGAAGGGTGTGTCGTTCAGGAGCGATACCGATACCGAGGTGCTGGTGCAGTTCGTGGAATACGTACAGGTGAAGAAGAACCTCGATTTGCTCACAGCCGTCCAGCTGGTGCTGCATGAGGTGATCGGTGCCTATGCCATTGCCATTCTCGACAAACGTAATCCCGATACCATCATTGCAGCCCGAAAGCAGAGTCCGCTGGTGGTAGGTATCGGTGATGATGAGTTCTTCATCGGTTCAGACGCCAGTCCTATCATCGAATACACCGATCGTATGGTATATCTTGAGGACGGGAACATCGCCGTGATCAAGCGCGGTGAGGAGCTCAAGGTTGTCAATATCTACAACACCAAGCTTTCCCCGGAGATCAAGACCGTTGATATCAACCTGGGTCAGATCGAGAAGGGTGGCTATCCGCATTTCATGCTCAAGGAGATCTTCGAGCAGCCGGAGTGCATCACCAACTGTATGCGTGGACGAATCAATGTAGAGGCTACCCACGTAACGCTCAGTGCCGTCATCGATCATCAGGAAGAACTGCTGAATGCCAAACGTATCATCATCGTGGCTTGCGGTACTTCGTGGCACGCTGGTCTCATCGGTAAGCAGATCATCGAGAACCTCTGTCGTATTCCTGTTGAGGTGGAATATGCATCGGAGTTCCGTTACAGGAATCCGGTGGTGGGCGAAGGTGATGTGGTGATTGCCATCTCGCAAAGTGGTGAGACGGCCGATACTTTGGCTGCCGTGGAACTGGCTAAAAGGAACGGCGCCTTCATCTATGGTATCTGTAACGCCATCGGCTCCAGCATTCCCCGCGCCACCCATACAGGATCGTATATCCACGTAGGACCTGAGATCGGTGTGGCTTCCACCAAGGCGTTCACCGGTCAGGTAACCGTACTCACCATGCTTGCCCTTGCTTTGGGTAAGGAGATGGGAACGGTTGATGATGAAACATATCAGACCATCGTCAGGGAGCTCAACGACATCCCGAAGAAGATGCAGGAGGTGCTGAAGCTGAACGACAGGATTGCCGATCTGAGCAGGACGTTCACCTATGCGCATAACTTCCTGTACTTAGGACGAGGATTCAGCTACCCCGTAGCCATGGAAGGTGCGTTGAAGCTGAAGGAGATCAGTTATATCCACGCCGAGGGTTACCCCGCCGCAGAGATGAAACACGGTCCGATTGCCCTCATCGATTCCGATATGCCCGTGGTGGTGATTGCCACCCATAACGCCATGTACGAGAAGGTGCTGAGCAACATCCAGGAAATCAAGGCACGACAGGGAAAGGTCATCGCTTTGGTAAGCGGTGGCGACGATACGGTGAGCAGGATTGCCGATGAGGTGTTGGAGATTCCCGATACGCTCGATTGTCTGGAGCCGCTCATTGCCACCATACCTTTACAGCTGCTGGCTTATCACATCGCCGTTTGTAAAGGAAAGAACGTTGACCAGCCCAGAAACCTGGCGAAGTCGGTTACGGTAGAGTAGAGAAGAATCAAGATGAAAAGGTAAAAAGATATAGGATACATGAAAAGAGTAACATTATTACTGGAAGATGGAACGACATTTCACGGCTCCAGTTTCGGCTATGAGCAGCCGGTAGCCGGTGAGGTGGTGTTCAACACGGCCATGATGGGCTATCCGGAGAGTCTTACCGACCCCTCGTATGCGGGTCAGCTCATGACGCTTACTTATCCCTTGGTGGGCAACTACGGTGTGCCGCCGTTCACCATGGAACCCAACGGTATTGCCACCTTCATGGAGAGCGACCGCATCTATGCTTCGGCCATCATTGTTTCCGACTACAGTAGCGAGTATTGTCATTGGAATGCTTGCGAGAGTCTGGCCGACTGGCTGAAACGTGAGAAAGTGCCCGGCATTACGGGTATTGATACGCGTGAGCTCACCAAGGTGTTGCGCGAGCATGGTGTGATGATGGGGAAGATTCTTTTCGACGATGATCCCGATAACATTCCTCACGCCGACTACGCTGGCGTGAACTTCGTGGATCAGGTGAGCTGCAAGGAGGTGGTACGCTACAATGAGGGCGCCGGTAAGAAGGTGGTGCTCGTCGACTGTGGTGTGAAGCACAACATCATCCGTTGTCTCATCAACCGCGACGTGGAGGTGATACGCGTGCCGTGGAACTACGACTATACCGCACTCGACTTCGACGGACTCTTCCTGTCGAACGGTCCTGGCGATCCTGATATGTGCGAGGAGGCGGTGACCATCCTGCGCCGCCAGATGTCAGCCAGCCGTAAGCCTATCTGCGGTATATGCATGGGAAACCAGCTGTTGGCCAAGGCCAGTGGAGCCAGTATCTACAAGCTCAAGTATGGACATCGTTCGCATAACCAGCCGGTACGACAGGTGGGTACGCAGCGTTGCTTCGTCACCAGTCAGAACCATGGCTATGCCGTGGATGCAAACACACTGGGGTCCGACTGGACGGAGCTGTTCGTGAATATGAACGACGGCAGTAACGAGGGTATCCGTCATCAGACGAATCCCTGGTTCTCTTCACAGTTCCATCCAGAGGCCTGCTCGGGTCCTGTGGATACAGAGTTTATCTTTGACAAGTTCGTGGATTATTTGAATAGATAGGGATGAAAGACAACAGTATTAAGAAAGTGTTGCTCCTGGGTTCTGGAGCATTGAAGATAGGTGAAGCCGGTGAATTCGACTATTCTGGCTCACAAGCCCTGAAAGCCCTGCGCGAAGAGGGTATCCAAACCGTACTCATCAATCCGAATATCGCAACGGTGCAGACATCAGAGGGTGTTGCCGATCAGATCTATTTCCTTCCCGTTCAGCCGTATTTCGTGGAACGGGTAATCCAGAAGGAACGCCCCGACGGTATCCTACTGGCCTTCGGCGGTCAGACGGCCCTGAACTGCGGTGTGGCGCTCGACCAAAGTGGGGTACTGAAGAAATATGGTGTGCGGGTGCTGGGAACACCGGTCAAGGCCATCATGGATACCGAGGATCGTGAGCTGTTCGTGGAGCGTCTGAATGAGATTGATGTGAGGACCATCAGGAGCACTGCTTGCGAGAATATCGAACAGGCTCGTAAGGCGGCAGCCGAACTGGGCTATCCGGTGATTATCCGCGCTGCTTATGCACTGGGCGGACTGGGTAGTGGGTTCTGCGACAATGAGGAGGAGCTGAACAAACTGGCCGAGAAGGCTTTCTCGTTTTCACCGCAGGTACTGGTGGAGAAGAGTCTGAAAGGCTGGAAGGAGATTGAGTATGAGGTGGTGCGCGACCGGTTTGATAACTGTATCACGGTGTGTAACATGGAGAACTTCGACCCGCTGGGCATCCATACGGGCGAGTCGATCGTCATCGCTCCTTCACAGACGCTTACCAATAAGGAGTATCATAAACTGCGTGCCTTGGCCATCAAGATTGTCCGTCATATCGGTATTGTAGGTGAGTGTAACGTACAGTATGCCTTCGATCCCGCCAGTGAGGACTACCGTGTCATCGAGGTGAATGCGCGCTTGTCGCGTTCTTCTGCCTTGGCTTCCAAAGCCACGGGTTATCCCTTGGCCTTCGTGGCTGCTAAGTTAGGCATGGGCTATGGCTTGTTCGAGCTGAACAACTCGGTCACCAAGACAACCTCTGCTTTCTTTGAACCGGCACTCGACTACGTGGTATGTAAGATCCCACGTTGGGATCTGTCCAAGTTCCATGGTGTGGATAAGGAGTTGGGCAGTAGCATGAAGTCGGTAGGAGAGGTAATGGCCATCGGTCGTACCTTCGAGGAAGCCATCCAGAAGGGTCTGCGCATGATCGGACAGGGCATGCATGGCTTCGTGGCTAACAAGGAGTTGGACATCAAGGATATCGACAGCGCCTTGCGGGAGCCTACCGACAAGCGTATCTTCATCATCTCCAAGGCGATGCACAGGGGATATACCATCGACCAGATTCATGAGCTCACCAAGATCGACAAGTGGTTCCTGCAGAAACTCCAGCATATTGTTGACATCGATCAGGAACTGCATGGGAAGTTGGGCGACAAACTCACTCCCGAGCTCTTGCTGAAAGCGAAAATATACGGTTTCACCGATTTCCAGATAGCACGTGCCACCGGGTTGGAAGACGAGGTGAAGAACATGCACAAGGCGGCTATGATCATCCGTCAGCGCAGAAAGCAACTCGGCATTGAACCAGTGGTGAAACAGATTGATACGCTGGCTGCAGAGTACCCGGCGCATACCAACTACCTGTATCTTACTTACCAAGGTCTCTCATTACAGGGAGATTCCGATGAAACCGCACATATTGATGCGCATCCGCATGATATTGCCTACGAGCAGGACCACCAGAGTGTCATCGTACTTGGATCGGGTGCCTATCGCATCGGTTCGTCGGTGGAGTTCGACTGGTGTGGGGTGCAGGCACTGAACACGATTCGTCAGCAGGGTTACCGCTCGGTGATGATCAACTATAATCCTGAGACGGTGTCAACCGACTATGATATGTGTGACAGGCTGTATTTCGATGAACTCACGTTCGAGCGTGTCATGGATATCATCGAACTGGAAACACCCCATGGCGTGATTGTCAGCACGGGCGGACAGATTCCGAATAACCTGGCTATGTGGCTGGATGAGCAGAAGGTGCCTATCTTAGGTACATCGGCCAACGATATCGACCATGCCGAAGACCGTGCCAAGTTCTCTTCCATGCTCTCCAGAAACGGTATCAACCAGCCGGCTTGGCGGGCACTCACCAGCATGGACGATATCAATGAGTTCATCAAAGAGGTGGGCTTCCCCGTATTGGTGCGCCCGTCGTATGTGCTCTCGGGTGCTGCCATGAACGTGTGCTCCAACAGCGAGGAGCTGGAGCGGTTCCTGAAACTGGCTGCGAATGTCAGTGAGGACCATCCCGTAGTGGTGAGTCGGTTCATTGAGAATGCGAAGGAGATTGAGATGGATGCGGTGGCTCGCGATGGTGAGATCATTGTCTATGCCATCTCCGAGCATATCGAGTTTGCGGGTGTTCACTCGGGCGATGCTACCATTCAGTTCCCGCCGCAGAAACTATATGTCGAGACGGTGCGCCGAATCAAGCGCATCACACGTCAGATTGCCAAGGAGCTGCATATCAGCGGACCGTTCAATATCCAGTTCATGGCGCGTGATAACGACATCATGGTCATCGAGTGTAACCTGCGTGCAAGTAGGTCGTTCCCGTTTGTTAGTAAGGTTCTAAAGATCAATATGATAGACATTGCCACTCGAGTAATGCTTGGATTACCTGTCGAGAAGCCGAACAAGAACTTGTTCGACCTTGACTACGTGGGAATCAAGGCGAGTCAGTTCTCGTTCAACCGACTCCAAAAGGCGGATCCTGTATTGGGTGTGGATATGTCATCAACCGGTGAGGTAGGGTGCTTGGGCGACAATACCAGTACGGCCTTGCTGAAGAGTATGCTGGCCGTGGGTCATCGCATTCCCAAGAAGAACATCCTGCTTTCCACAGGTGGCGCTAAGCAGAAGGCTGAGATGCTCGATGCTGCCCGTCTGCTGGTGGATCATGGCTACAGTCTTTACGCCACAGGCGGTACATCAAAGTACCTCTCCGATAACGGTGTGGCCAACACGTTGGTGCACTGGCCGTCGGATGCCGACCAGCAGCCGCAGGCTTTGGATCTGCTGCATCAGCACAAGATCGACATGGTGGTGAACATCCCCAAGGATCTCACCACCCATGAGCTCACCAATGGCTACAAGATCCGTCGTGCAGCCATCGACCTGAACGTGCCGCTCATCACCAACAGTCGTTTGGCCAGCGCCTTCATCCAAGCCTTCTGCACTGTGAAGCTCGATGAAATCGGCATTAAGTCGTGGGCTGAGTATTAAACAATCCCCCTTCAACTATAGGACGAGACGGTAACCCGCCTCGTCCTTTTTTATTGTCCGGGTGGGCTTGAGTTCATAGTTACACGCTGCAAGGAAAGCGGTCGAGTTCGGTTATCGAGTTTATTTACTACCCAATCCTACGGAAATACGAACACCAGATTTCATACTTGAGAAAAAGAATACATATAGAGTATATGATTTAAAGACCGTTTATGGTAAGTCTTCGATAGGGCAAAGCCTGATTGATTCTATTGGGCAGTGTAATAGAATACTATTGAATATGCAGTCTGATTACAATACACGTTTACTGATTTCAGATATCAAGAAATATTTTGAGGTCAATCCCTTAGGTGTAGAAGTCCTGATTTTTAAGGGAAGAAAAAGGATTTCCATTGACAAGTTCGTTTTGAATCATCCTTCTTTTTATCGGTTGTTTAAGAAAAGGTATGAAAAATAAAAGCCACCCGAAGGTAGCTTTTAAATGGAGTAGTGTCGGTTCTGGCTTGCTCCCCTCGGCATTCCGAAGAATGTTTACCGGATAGTCAAACGATTATTTGACACTGCAAATATACAAACTTGTTTTGAAACTTCCAAATAATTAGATAGAAAAGTCACTTTTCTTTTGATTTTTATACAACCCCTTAACTTTTTCTGAGGGGTGATAAGGGACATATCTGTCACCCTTCTTTGGTATTGTGCTCGTTTAATCGTACATTGGCTTTGCCGAAGATACTTTCGCTCGACAATAAAAATAAATCCGTATTTATTTTGTATTGTCCTCGCTTAATCGTATCTTTGCAAAAGTCTTAGAATTTCTATCAACTATGCTGTTTCAAAAAACGATAGTCAACAAATACAAGCAGGCGCTGCCCAAGGAAACAACGGAAATTCCTTGGCAGCAATACCAGCAATATTTCCTGAACAAAGACATTCAACAGAACATCCTTCAATCAAAGGAAGAGCAGTTCCAGGAAGGCTTCCGGTGGAACCCGAGAAATTCGCAAGGTGTACTTTGAAAAATTCCGCATACCCATTGATGTTGACCAACAACCTTTAGCCGAGCTAACAGACTTGCAGATGAAGCAAGTAGAGCAGTTGCAAGAGAAGCGTAGCCGTTTCCTTCGTCGGCTTTCGGAAAACTTCGAGGGTATCAAGATAACAACATCTTTGCAGACGTTTGATCAGCTGGACTTCAAGGCCTTCGTGGCAGAGCTGAAGAAGCAAAAGATAAAACTCTCATTAAGTCAACAAGACGAGTGGGAAGACTACTTCAAAGACTACGCAAAAGCCTGCAACGACCTCTCAGAGCAGATTGCTTCGACCAACGCCGAGATTGATAGCAAGGTATTTGATATATATGGTCTGACTGACGAAGAACGTAAGATAGTGATGAAGTCATAATTTGAGATTTGCAAGAAGAGAAATATGGTTCAAACAATGTAATATTTAATGTGTATAAAATATGGAAATACTGCTTATATGTGTTGTCGTTATTATAATCATCGTGGCACATTCGTTTGACAAAAAGGCGAAACAGCGACGTAATAATGAGGTGGTGAAGGAAAATCTTAATTGTGAATTTGAGAAAGGAACGACCCAACAGGAAGAGCAGATTGCCGAGAAAGGAACTATCGGGAATGAGAATGTTAATGCTTACCCGGATTTCCAAGAATTATTGAAGCGGGAAACAAATGATGAACGAAGAGAGTTCATCCAGCATATTATCAACACCGAAGACCTGAGACATGAAATGAAGGAACTTAACGACTTTCTTTTTAATGACGATAACAAAGAGCGGTACCCGGAAGAATATGAGAAGAAAACGACACGAAGAGGAGAGGTGTTTAACGAACTAAAACAGATTAGCAATAAACTCATTGCCAACTGTCCTCAGGACGTGATGAAATCTTACAAGAAATCATCAAAGGCCTTTGATGCAAACATGTATGAGTTTTGGTTTGTGAAGGGAGAGCATGAATCTTTAGGGGTCAAAGGAATTGAATTAAAAGACGCCTTCGTAGCCGACGGAGGAATAGGCGCTGCTCATTTAGGGTATAACAATCCGAATTTTGACATTGAAGATAAGACATTTTACCTCTTTCCTATGTATGCCGTTGTCTGTAAGAATGATGTTAGCGATTTTGACTTGGTAAACATAGAGGACTTGTCTGTTTCCTACGAGTATCAGGAGTTTACAGAGAAAAAGAACTTAATAGGGAATTGTGAAACGTCACGGCATTTATATCCTTGTGATTATTGGGAGGAAGGAAAGACCAATCTATACTCAAAGGATGTTATAAGTAATAAGTTGTATGGCATATTGACAATCCACCCCTTTGACATCACGTTGTATGTATCAAACATTTCCCAAGGGGCTAAGATAGAAAAAGCCTTCAATGAATATATTGATTTAATGAAATCAAAGAAAGGCTTGGCAAGTGAAAACCACATCAAGACAGAGGTAAAACAGGAAAGAGACGAACCAGATGAACCGATTATTGTGAGCCAGGAATCAGAAGATTCATTCAGTGACAACGAAACCATAGAGATCACCTACACTGTCTTTGGCTATGACAGATTAGGTGATACCACATTCGATATGGAAGTTAAAGACAAAGAATATGAATGGCTTCAGGATGCTGAGGGAGAGGAAGGTGAATTATCTTCAGACTATATCTCAGAAAACCGCCCCAGTTTGCACAAGCGAATCATGAAAGCCATTCGAAACAATATGCAAGAAGAAGGCTATGAACCAGATGACGGAATGGTTGAGACTTATGTGTCAGGAGTATATCGCAAAGAGTTCTATGAAGATGCATCTTACAAGCATGCAAGTGATTTTGCAGAAGATGATGAAATAGAATATACTGTGACGATATAAAACAAATTGCGAGACAAGTGACAGGTACCAGGCCATGTCACCCCAAGTTTTTGAAATAATAGCAGAATAATTTGGTTTTTAGTACTAAAATTAGTACCTTTGCGTCCAAAAGATTACTACATGGGTTCAAAAGAAAAATTAGTTGAGCGATTCAAGAAGAAACCGAAAGATTTTACGTATGAAGAAACACTGAGTCTTTTGGCGTATTTCGGCTATCAAGAGCATACGAAAGGAGCCACATCAGGTTCGCGCGTGAGATTCAAGAATGAGAAAACGGGTTGTTATATTGACATCCATCGTCCACATCCAGGCAGCATTATGAAAGAATGGATGATAAAGGCGATATATCAGCATTTAAAGAATAACGGTGTATTAAAATAAGGAGGAAAGCTATGGATTATCTGGAGTATAAAGGCTACAAGGGTAGCGTTGAATATAGCAAGGAGGACAACTGCTTGTTTGGAAAAGTACAAGGAATGAGCAAGGATCTGATCGTTTATGAAGGTCAGACACTTGAAGAACTACGCAAGGATTTTGAGGCAGGTGTGGACAGTTACCTTGATGGCTGCAAGGCTGATGGTGTGGAGCCTGCAAAGCCTTATAGCGGACGTCTGAATCTTCGGATGTCTTCAGAACTGCATTCACGTGTAGCAGCATTCGTTGCAGGAACAGGTACAACTATAAATGACTTTATCAACCGCGCCATTAAGAATGAGCTAAAGAAGGTGGCGGCATTATAACTATGGGTGACAAGCGATGTGACACGGGACAAGGGACAACAAGGGACAAGTGACAGGTTCCTGTTCCGTCACTCATATTCCTCCGCCAACAACCTGTTGATCATAAGTCAATTAGGCATATTGGCGGAGCATTTTCAACTAGGCTGGTTACGATAAGTTATAAGGCTGATAACTGGGTGTTAGAAGGCTGATAAGTGGGTCTAACTAGGCTGATAAGTGGGTCCAACTAGGCTTGTAGGAAAGTAGAGGTTATGGAGGAAAGAAAAACAAACTTTTCTTTGGTATTTTGCTCGTTTATTAGATAAAACCTTCACGCTCGAACAAACAAATCTATTTGATTGTTTCTCACTTACTCAGATTTTTCGTACCTTTAACTTCGTTTAAAGTACTTCCGTTCGGAAAAACTCAAATAAATTTGACCTTTGGTCTTATTTTGTCACGACTCAACAAATGAAATGCAAGCATTTCTTTGTTTTCGCTGTTCCAAAATTTGGTATTTCTCTCACTTATTCGTACCTTTGCCGAAAATTTCAAAGTTTGGAAATATGGACAAGAAACTGAGGATGGCCTCGCTGTGTGTGCAGGCTGGATACAAGGCGAAGAACGGTGAGCCGATTGAACTGCCGATTATTCAGAGTACGACATTTAAGTATGACGACTCCGATGAGATGGCGCAGTTGTTCGATCTGAAGAAAGAAGGATATTTCTATACCCGTCTGCAGAACCCCACCAACGATGCCGTGGCAGCCAAGATCGCTGCTTTGGAAGGGGGCGTGGGCTGCGTGCTGACCAGTAGCGGACAGGCTGCGAACTTCTATGCGGTATTCAATATCTGCGAGGCTGGCGACCATATCGTTACATCGAATGAGATCTACGGAGGTACTTTCAACCTCTTCGGTGTTACCTTGAAGAAGTTGGGTATTGAATGTACGTTCATATCGCCGGAATCGACTGAGGAGGAGATTCAGGCAGCCTTTAAGCCGAACACGAAACTGTTGTTTGGTGAGACTATTTCCAATCCCGGCTGTGCCGTGCTCGACATCGAGAAATTCGCCCGAGTTGCCCATCACAACGGTGTGCCCTTGGTGATTGACAATACCTTTGCCACACCCGTAAACTGTCGTCCGTTTGAGTGGGGTGCTGATATCGTTACGCATTCCACCACGAAATATATGGACGGACTGGCTACACAGGTGGGCGGTGCCGTGATTGACAGCGGTAACTTCGACTGGCTGGCACATGCCGAGAAGTTCCCCGGACTGTGCACACCCGATGAGTCGTACCACGGTTTGACATACGTCAAAGCCTTCGGTAAGATGGGCTATACCACCAAACTGGTGGCCCAGCTGATGCGCGACTTAGGTTCCATTCCCGCTCCGCAAAACTCGTTCCTGCTGAACATGGGCTTGCAGACCTTGCACCTGCGTATGGCTCAGCACTGCAAGAACGCGCAGAAGGTGGCAGAGTTCCTGCACGACTGTTCTGAAGTGGCGTGGGTGCATTACTGCGGACTGAAAGACGACAAGTATTACGAGCTTGGACAGAAATATCTTCCCAACGGTTCGTGTGGCGTGATTGCCTTCGGATTGAAGGGCGACCGTGAGAGGGCCATCAAATGGATGGACTCGCTGGAGATGATCAATATCGTTACCCATGTGGCAGATGCCCGCACCTGCGTGCTCCATCCTGCCAGTCATACACACCGTCAGCTCAGCGACGAGCAGTTGCGAGAGGCTGGTGTGGCACCCGACCTGATTCGTCTTTCGGTGGGTATTGAGGATGTGGAAGATATTCTGGACGATATCAAGCAGGCATTACAAAAGCTATAATAATGAAAGAGATCGTAATCCAAGACGCATTACTGCAGCAGGCGTCAGAAGAGGGGATGGATGCCTTTATCAAGGTGTTCACCGATGCCATCTATGCTTCCATCGGTGGAGAGCTGAATGCGGAGACCATGGCCGAGCTGAATGCCGACCAGATTACCTTGCTGGCTTACTGCATCCTGCGCGATGAGGTGATGGACGGTGGTTTCGTACAGCTGATACACAATGGCTACGGACCGTTCTTCTTCAGGAATCCCTTTGCCAAGATGATCAAGCAGTGGGGCTTGAAGGATCTCTCGAAGCTGGTGTATAACGTTAGCGGACTGTATGGTAAGACGCACGAGGAGATAGAGAAGGACTGCACTGATGATGAGTTCATGGCGCTCTTCGAGCAATTCCCTGCGTTTGATGATTACGATGATGAATTCGTGGAGAACGAGGAAGAATGGACCGCTGAGGTTGCCCATTATGTGGACGACCATATTGAACGGTTCGGAAGAATAGAATAGGATGACATGAACAAGGAAGAAGAATTGCTCAGGAAGAAAAGTCCGGTAAGTATCAAGAACAAGAAGGCTTCGTTTGAATACTTCTTTGTGGAGACCTACACCGCCGGCATCGTCCTTACGGGTACTGAGATCAAGAGTATTCGCATGGGAAAGGCTTCCCTTGTGGATACCTATTGTCATATCATCAACGGCGAGATGTGGGTAAAAGGCATGAATATCAGTCCGTATTTCTACGGCTCATATAATAACCACGAGAGTAAGCGCGACAGGAAGCTGCTGCTGACCAAGCGCGAGATAAGACATCTGGAGAACGCCACCAAGCAGCCCGGTTATACCATTGTGCCCACATTGGTGTTCATTGACGACAAGGGTAGGGCGAAGGTGGATATAGCCCTCTGCCGTGGTAAGAAACAATACGATAAGCGCGCCACGATGAAAGAGAAGGAGGACAGACGTGAGATGGACCGCGCGATGAAATCGGTGAATGTGAAATGACATGAAGTCAATACAAGATTGTATCAAGGAACGGATTCTGATTCTCGATGGTGCCATGGGTACCATGATTCAGACATACGGTCTTCAGGAAGATGATTTCTGGAGAGACGACCTGCGCCAATCGGTTTCTTCCCTTCCTCCTTTCCAGATGAAGGGAAACAACGATATTCTGAACCTGACTCGTCCTGACGTCATCGAGGATATCCACAGGAAATACCTGATGGCCGGTGCTGATATGATTACGACGAACACGTTCAGCAGTCAGCGCATCAGCGAGACCGACTACCACATGGAGCCGTTTGCCCGTGAGATGGCGTATGAGGGAGCACGCATTGCCCGTAAGGTGGCCGATACTTTCTCCACACCCGACAAGCCACGCTTTGTATGCGGCAGTATTGGTCCTACCACCAAGACCTGCTCGATGAGCGCCGACGTGAGTAATCCGGCAGCACGTGAGCTGACCTACGAGACATTGTTCGCCGCCTATTGCGAACAGGTGGAAGCCATGATGGAGGGCGGTGTTGACGCAATTCTTATCGAGACCATCTTTGACACCTTGAATGCAAAGGTTGCCATCGATGCTACCATCCAGATGATGGAGAAGCATCAGCGGCAACTGCCCATCATGCTTTCGGCCACCGTGAGCGACCTGGCAGGACGAACCCTGAGCGGTCAGACCTTAGAAGCGTTCCTGGCCAGCATCTCATCCTATCCCATATTCTCCGTAGGACTGAACTGTTCGTTCGGTGCCCGACAGATGAAGACCTATCTCAAGGAGCTGGCAAGGATAGCGCCTTATTATATCAGTGCTTATCCTAATGCCGGATTGCCGAACTCGATGGGCTTGTACGACGAGACGGCGGAGTCGATGGCGCCTCAAATTGGCGAATTCATCAACGAAGGACTGGTGAACATCGTGGGTGGGTGCTGCGGTACTGACGACGGTTTCATCAGGAGATATGCTGAACTGGCGGTAGGAAAGAAACCGCATGTTCCTGTGGAACGCCCCAACGAACTGTGGCTCTCAGGACTGGAAAAGCTGACCGTGAATACGTTCATCAATGTGGGTGAACGCTGTAATGTGGCGGGCAGCAGGAAATTCCTGCGACTCATCAAGGAGAAGAAATACGAAGAGGCCATGTCCATCGCCCGTAAGCAGGTGGAGGATGGCGCCCTTGTGATAGACATCAACATGGATGACGGTCTGCTGGATGCCAAGACCGAGATGGTGAACTTCCTGAATATGATTGCTGCAGAACCGGACATCGCCAAGGTGCCTGTGATGATCGACTCCAGTAAGTGGGAGGTGATTACCGCAGGACTGCAGTGCGTGCAGGGTAAGTGTATCGTGAACAGTATCTCCCTGAAGGAAGGGGAGGAGGTGTTCATCAAGCATGCCAAGGACGTGATGCGCTATGGGGCTGCCGTGGTGGTGATGTGCTTTGATGAAAAGGGACAGGCCACGAGCTACGAACGGCGCATAGAGATTGCTGAACGGGCCTACAGGATCCTGACCGAGAAGGTGGGCATGAACCCCTTGGACATCATCATCGACCCCAACGTACTGGCCATTGCTACAGGTATGGAGGAGCATGACAGCTATGCAGCCGACTTCATCAAAGCGACTGCGTGGATACGTAAGAACCTTCCCGGTGCGCATGTAAGCGGCGGTGTGAGTAACCTGAGCTTCTCCTTCCGTGGAAACAATTATATCCGTGAGGCCCTGCATGCGGTATTCCTCTATCATAATATCCAGCAGGGAATGGATTTCGCTATCGTAAATCCCGCAACGAAAGTACTTTACAACGATATTCCTCAAGAACAACTGCAGCTGATGGAGGATGTCGTGTTGAACAGACGACAAGGTGCTTCGGATGACCTGGTGGAACTGGCAAACCGACTGATGGCCGAGGCGGAGGAAAAAAAAAGTAACGCCCCGGCCGACGGGAACGGAATAAAGCAACCTACCGAAAAGGAATCGTGGCGCCTGCTGTCTGTCGAGGAACGACTTTCGCATGCGTTGATCAAAGGTATTCCTGACTATCTGGAGGAGGATCTGACGGAAGCATTGAAGGTGTATCCGCATCCGGTGGATATCATCGAGGGTCCGCTGATGAAGGGTATGAACACCGTAGGTGAGCTGTTCGGTGCGGGAAAGATGTTCCTTCCACAGGTGGTGAAGACCGCCAGAACGATGAAACGGGCAGTTTCGGTGCTTCAGCCTGCCATCGAGGCAGAGAACAAAGGTGGAGAGGCGCACAAAGCGGGTAAGATACTCCTGGCTACCGTGAAGGGTGATGTGCATGACATCGGTAAGAACATCGTGGCTGTGGTCATGGCTTGTAACAACTATGAGGTGATTGACATGGGCGTGATGGTTCCGGCCGACCAGATCGTGAAGAAGGCCAAGGAGGAAAAGGTCGATCTCATCGGACTCAGCGGACTGATTACTCCGAGTCTGGAGGAGATGGTGAACGTGGCTAATGAGCTGACCAAGGCCGGACTGCAGATTCCTATCATGATAGGTGGCGCCACAACAAGTCAGCTGCATGTGGCCCTGAAGATTGCTCCGGTGTATGGCGGACCGGTGGTGTGGCTGAAGGATGCGTCGCAGAACGCGCTCATTGCTGCACGGTTCATGAACAGTAAGGAGGAGCAGAAACTGGAGAAAGAGCTCAACGAGAAGTATGAACAGCTGCGTGACGACTACAGGAAGGAGCAGGAAGAGCTGCTGCCCATTGAGGAGGCACGTAAGAATAAATTGAATCTGTTTGAAGAATCATGATAAAGAATATCTTGTTCGACTTAGGTGGCGTAATCATGACACTCTCTCATCCGGATGGGGTGAAGCGGTTCAAGGAACTGGGCGTGAAGGATGCGGAGAAACAGCTGGATCCTTATACGCAGACGGGTATCTTTGGCGACTTGGAAGAGGGGAAGATTACGGCAGAGGAGTTCCGTCTGGCGCTCGGTGAAATGGTGGGTCGTGAGGTGTCCTTCGCTGAATGCAAGCATTGCTGGCTGGGCTACAGGGCCGACCTCCCCATGAGGAACCTTGAAGTGTTGAAGCAACTGCGGAAAGAGGGCTACCGACTCATCCTGCTGTCGAATACGAATCCGTTCATGATGGACTGGGCAGAGAGTGAGGAATTCGATGGAATGGGTCATTCCATTCATCATTATTTCGATGCGACATATATGAGCTATCGGGTGAAGACATTGAAGCCTTCGGAGTATTTCTTCAGTTATGTGCTGGAGAAAGAGGGTATCAAGCCTGAAGAGACCTTGTTCGTGGATGACGGTCCTAGGAACGTAGCCATGGCTGCTGAGATGGGCATTCATACCTTCTGTCCTGAGAACGGCAGCGACTGGACGAATGAGATTTATAACTACCTGAAGTGATTCGACAGTATAATATAATATGAACGTATGAAAAAGAGAAGATGGCATATGATTCCTGGTCAGCCGCTGACTGAGCTTGACAAGCAGGTGGTGTACTGGGAAGGAAAAGGAAAACTGGTTCCTACAAGGGATCTGATTAAGACGGCTGAGCAGATTGAGGGAATACGGAAGGCCGGTGTGGTGAATACGGGCGTTTTGGACGAGGTGGCTGCGAAGATCCATGAAGGAATGAGTACGCTGGAAATCGATGAAATCGTACATAACTATACCATTGCGCATGGCGCCACGCCTGCTCCGCTGAACTACGAGGGATTCCCCAAGAGTGTCTGCACAAGTATCAACGAAGTGGTGTGCCATGGTATTCCCAAGGCTAGTGATATACTCGAAGAAGGGGATATCATTAACGTGGATTGCACCACCTGTCTGGATGGCTACTATGCTGATGCCTCCAGGATGTTCATCATCGGTAAGACTACCCCCGAAAAGGAACAACTGGTGCGGGTGGCCAAGGAGTGTCTGGAGATTGGCGCCGAGACCGCGAAGCCTTATTGCTTTGTAGGCGATATCGGTCATGCCATTGAGAAACATGCGAAGAAATACCACTACGGTATTGTGCGCGACCTCTGCGGTCATGGTGTAGGAAACAAGTTCCATGAAGAGCCGGATATCGTGCATTACGGTAAGAAGGGCACGGGTATGCTGCTCGTTCCGGGTATGGTGTTTACCATCGAGCCGATGGTGAACATGGGTACATGGCGCGTGTTCATTGATGCTGACGACCCATATGGATGGGAGGTGATCAGCGAGGACGAGAAACCGAGTGCTCAATGGGAACATACGTTCCTGATGACCGAAAACGGAGTGGAAGTACTGACGTACTAATTGCAGAATTGAAAGATTGAAGAATTGAAGAATTGAAAATTGGAAAATAAGGATATATACATATTGGCGATTGAGAGCAGCTGTGATGATACATCGGCTGCAATACTCAAGAACGACGTGCTGTTGAGTAATGTGACAGCATCGCAGGCGGTGCATGAAGCCTATGGTGGTGTGGTACCGGAACTGGCGTCACGCGCCCATCAGCAGAATGTGGTGCCTGTGGTTGACCAGGCCATCAAACGGGCAGGGATCACCAAAGAGATGCTGACCGCTATTGCCTTTACCCGCGGACCGGGTTTGATGGGTTCGTTACTGGTTGGTGTGAGCTTTGCCAAAGGATTAGCTCGCAGTCTGGACATTCCCATGATCGACGTGAACCACCTGCAAGGTCATGTATTGGCGCATTTCATCAAGGAACATGAGGATGACCAGACGGCTCCGCCATTACCCTTCCTCTGTCTGTTGGTAAGCGGCGGTAACTCGCAGATCGTGAAGGTGAATGCCTATAACGATATGGAGGTGCTGGGGCAGACCATCGATGATGCTGCGGGCGAGGCTATCGACAAGTGCTCGAAGGTGATGGGACTTGGCTATCCCGGCGGTCCGATCATCGACAAGCTGGCACGACAGGGTAATCCACATGCCTACAAGTTCTCTGAACCGCATATCCCTGGTTTAGACTATAGCTTCAGTGGCTTGAAGACCAGTTTCCTGTATAACCTCCGCGATTGGATCAAGGAGGATCCAGACTTTGTGGAGCACCATAAGGAAGACCTGGCCGCCAGTCTGGAGTTCACCATCGTTGATATCCTGATGAAGAAACTGAAGCTGGCTGTGAAGCAGACCGGTATCAAGCATGTGGCCGTGGCGGGTGGCGTATCCGCGAACAACGGTCTTCGCAATGCTTTCCACGATCATGCCAAACGCTACGGATGGAAGATATACATCCCGAAGTTCAGCTATACAACCGACAATGCCGCTATGATTGGTATCACGGCGTTCTTCAAGTATGCTGACAAAGACTTCTGTTCTATCGACAAACCTGCGTTCAGTAAGGTTACGTTCAAGTAAGAATCAATTTACCATTACTCACTAATAGAAAGAATATGGAATTAGAAAACAGAATCCTCAGTCGTGAAATCAGTCGACTGCTCTATGAGAAAGGGAAGAGCGTGGGTACTGCTGAGAGTTGTACTGGCGGTCGTATTGCCGAGGCCATCATCTCCACACCCGGTGCCTCCAACTATTTCAAGGGTAGCATCGTGTCGTATGCTGATGAAATCAAGGAAAAACTGCTGAACGTTGATCATCAGGTCATTGAGGAACAGACGGCAGTATGTGAGGAAGTGGCCCGTCAGATGGTGAAAGGCGCCTGTCATATACTGGATGTTGACTTTGCCGTATCGGCAACAGGCTATGCCGGACCTGGAGGAGGAACGAAGGATATTCCCGTGGGAACCATTTGGCTTGCCTGCGGAACACCCGATGAAATCGTTACATTTAAGCTCGAAGAGGATGACGGTCGTGACAAGAACCTGGAGCATGCCACCAAAAAGGCCATGCAGATGTTCTACGATTTCCTGAACGAGCACATACCAGTGGTTGAGGAAGAGGGTTAATCGTATGGATAAGGTTCTTGGAAGACTTGGTGTGGAATCGTTGAGTCAGATGCAGCTCGACACCTCTGATGCGGTGCTGCATACTGATCGGGATATCGTGGTCCTTTCTCCTACAGGCAGCGGTAAGACTTTGGCTTATCTGCTCCCGCTGGTGGAGCGCATCGATCCTGCGCAGGACAGCGTACAGGCCATTGTCCTCGTACCAGGCAGAGAGCTCGCACTGCAGTCGGCTGGTGTCCTGAAGGACCTGGGTAGCGGCTTGCGTACCATGGCGCTCTACGGTGGACGACCCACGATGGATGAGCACCGACGAATCCGTGAGGTGAAGCCGCAGATTGTTTTTGCCACCCCTGGTCGTTTGAATGACCATCTCACCAAGGAGAACTTTCCCGTGAACGATGTGCAATGGCTGGTCATCGATGAATTCGACAAATGTCTCGCCATGGGATTCCGTGATGAGATGAGTGAGGTGTTATCGAGGCTTCCGCAGAATATTCGTCACATCCTACTGTCTGCAACCGATGCTGAAGAGATACCGCAATTCGTGAATCTCGGAAAGACGAAACGTATCAATTACATCGATGAAACCGCTCAGATTTCATCGCGCGTAAATATATATAAGGTAAAGAGTCCGGATAAGGATAAGCTCGAAACGGTGAGTAAACTGCTCAGACATATCGGCGAGAAGAGCAGTGTGGTATTCCTGAACTACAGGGAGAGCGTGGAACGGGCAGCCGACTATCTGCGCCAACAGGGCTTCGCCATCAGTATGTTCCATGGCGGACTCGACCAGAAGATGCGCGAGGATGCGTTGTATAAGTTCAGTAACGGATCGGCCAACGTACTTGTATGTACCGACCTGGCTTCGCGCGGTCTTGATATCCCCGACATTGAGAACATCATCCATTATCATCTGCCCGAGACAGAAGATGCCTATGTACATCGCGTAGGACGAACAGCCCGTTGGGATAAGGAAGGACGAACCTTCTTTGTGCTTGGTCCTGGTGAGAGCATTCCTTCGTACGTGGAAGAAGATCAGGCCGACTATCCCTTGCCGCAACAACTTCCTGCACCAGCACAGCCCAGAATGACAACCCTTTATATCGGAAAAGGTAAGAAGGATAAGATTTCCAAAGGGGACATTGTGGGCTTCCTCTGCAAGAAAGGCGGCATTACTGTAGATGATATCGGTAAGATTGATGTCAAGGAACGGTATTCGTATGTGGCCATCGTTCGTGAGAAACTGAACACAGTGTTAGCATTAACGAGAGGAGAGAAGATTAAAGGCATCAAAACAATCGTTGAATCAGTCAAATAGCAACAAGTATCGCATTTTGATATGTCAACTTGACAATTTGTAATGCCAAACAAAGATTTTATGTAATTTAAGTCAAATAATTTGGCTATTTCATACAAAATGTGTAATTTCGTGGCCAAATATTAAATCATATAAACAAGCAATCAAATTAGAAGCAATCAAATGAAGAAGTACAACTTTAATGCTGGTCCCTCAATGCTTCCCCGCGAAGTGATTGAAAATACGGCAAAACAGTGTCTTGATTTCAATGGCTCTGGTCTCTCTCTGATGGAGATCAGCCACCGTGCAAAAGATTTCCAGCCCGTTGTTGACGAGGCTGTGGCTCTCGTTAAAGAGCTGCTTAGCATCCCTGAGGGTTACTCCGTGATCTTCCTCGGTGGTGGTGCATCACTCGAGTTCTGTATGATTCCTTACAACTTCCTGATCAAGAAGGCTGCTTACCTGAACACGGGTGTTTGGGCAAAGAAGGCCATGAAGGAAGCTAAGTTGTTTGGTGAGGTAGTAGAGGTGGCTTCTTCAGCTGACGCCAACTATACTTTCATTCCGAAGGATTGGTCGGTACCTGCTGATGCTGACTATCTGCACATCACTACCAACAACACGATCTACGGTACTGAAATCCGCAAGGATCTGGATGTTCCCGTTCGCCTGATTGCTGATATGTCATCAGATATCTTCAGTCGTCCTATCGACGTAGCTAAGTATGATGCCATCTATGCCGGTGCCCAGAAGAACCTGGCCATGGCTGGTGTTACCATCGTGATTGTGAAGGACGATGCACTGGGCAAGGCTCCCCGTGAGATTCCTACCATGCTCGACTATCGTACACATGTTGATAAGGGTTCTATGTTCAATACTCCTCCAGTAGTACCTATCTATTCAGCTCTTGAGAACCTGCGTTGGATTAAGAAGCAGGGTGGTGTAGAGGCTATGGATAAGCTGGCTCACCAGCGTGCTGAGATCGTCTATGGTGAGATCGACCGCAACAAGTTGTTCGTAGGTACTGCCAAGGAAGAGGATCGTTCACTGATGAACCTCTGCTTCGTAATGGCTCCTGAGTACAAGGAACTGGAGAAGGACTTCCTCGACTTCGCCGTTTCTAAGGGAATGGTTGGTGTGAAGGGTCACCGTTCAGTAGGTGGTTTCCGTGCTTCTTGCTACAACGCTCAGACCATCGAGGGTTGCAATGCACTCGTGGCTTGCATGAAGGAGTTTGAGAGTAATCATTAATATAGAAAAGAACAAAGGAAAGAAATTGGAATAATTAGAATAATTTAATCCAGAAATGAAAATATATTTTTTATATAATTTCCGAAATAATTATTCCAATTCTTTCTAATTTCTTTCATAAAATAAACTATTATGAAAATTCTTGTAGCTACAGAGAAACCATTTGCAAGTGCCGCTGTTGAGGGCATTCGCAAGGAAGTAGAGGCAGCAGGCAATGAGCTGGTGCTGCTCGAGAAATATACAGAGAAGGCTCAGTTGTTGGATGCAGTGAAGGATGCTGACGCCATGATTATCCGTTCGGATAAGGTAGACGCAGAAGTGCTGGATGCTGCCAAGCAATTGAAGATTGTGGTACGTGCCGGTGCTGGTTACGATAATATCGACCTGGCAGCCGCTACCGCACATAACGTAGTAGCCGAGAACACTCCCGGTCAGAACGCCAATGCCGTTGCCGAGTTGGTATTCGGTCTGCTGGTGATGGCCGTTCGTGGTTTCTATAACGGTAAGAGCGGTTCTGAGCTGCTCGGTAAGAAGCTGGGTATCCTGGCATTCGGTAATGTAGGTCGTAACGTGGCTCGCATCGCCAAGGGCTTCGGTATGGATGTTTACGCTTTCGATGCTTACTGTCCTGCAGAGGTTATCGAGAAGGCTGGCGTGCATGCTGTGGCTAATCAGGACGCACTCTTCGAGACCTGTGATGTGGTTTCACTCCATATCCCCGCTACTCCCGAGACCAAGCAGAGCATCAACTACGCTCTCGTAGGTAAGATGAAGAAGGGTGGTATCCTGGTGAACACTGCTCGCAAGGAAGTGATCAACGAGCCTGAGCTGATTAAGCTGATGGGTGAGCGTGAGGACCTGAAGTTTGTCACCGACATCATGCCCGATGCAAACGATGAGTTCGCAAAGTTCGAAGGTCGTTACTTCTCAACCCCGAAGAAGATGGGTGCTCAGACCGCCGAGGCAAACATCAATGCTGGAATTGCTGCCGCCAAGCAGATCAATGCCTTCTTCAAGGATGGAGATACGAAATTCCAGGTTAACAAGTAGAATTTATATAGTGTTTGATAAAGAGAGCCTGACATGTGATGTGTCAGGCTCTTCTTTGTTATTTGATGATGTACTTCTTTCCATTCTGGATATAGATACCTTTCTGAGGTCGTTGCAGGAGACGACGGCCGGTCAGGTCGTAGATGTAACCATTGGTCTTAACAGGATTCATAATTATATGATTGATGCCTGTAGAATAAACATCGAGATCACTGATGGTACAGTTCCATGCTACGCTTGGATTACTGGTGATCTCCTTACCATCACTCTTTCTCGTAAGCTTCACGCTGTTTACTCTCACAGTACCATTGTTTTGCTTGCACTGCAAGGTAATCTTCTGTATCTCACCCATACTGGCAGCAAAGGTCAATGTATTGACGGCTGAAGTAACATTACTGGTATAGCCATTGGGATATTTTGAGCTATATACTTTCCACTGTAATAAATCAGCAGCGGGAGCATTCTCAAGTTCAAGAATGATGTTCTTGTAATCGGATGAGGTGAAACTCTTACCATTATAGAGATATAGCTCTCCCCACTGTTTGGTAAACTCAACCGCACATGCAATACCGTAGTTGGCGGCATCAGGCAGGACGGGATTGAAACTACTTCCATGATACGTCTGAAGGATGGTCAAGGCCAGATCGGGTTGCGTGAAGGCAGGGAAGGAACGTGCTATACCATCTGTCAGTCCCATCCAGTAGAACGTGGCCATATCGTTTTCCTTGCACTTCTGTACAAAATAGTTACAGAACTGGAACATCAGCTCACGGCGTGCATCGTAGTCGGTTTCGGCATTATCCACATTACTGGTGCCCCATTCGCCGATGATTACCGGACCGCCTTTGGCCACCAGGTGAGTCTTAAGGGCATTCACCATATCATCAATCTCGCTCTTGATTTCGTTCATGGAGCGGTTACTTGTAACCTGACCGCTGTTGTTCGTGTTGACAATCGACGGGTAGGCATGTACCTGGAACGCAATATGCCCGGTGGTGGTGTCATCAGGATACTTCATCTCCTTTAGCGGGTCCTTCAGGTGATCGTTCCAAGTACCATAACCATTGCAGGCACCGTAGGTGTTGACAATCAGGTTGCGTTTGGCGTTGTTACCACCTGTGGCACGTACCACATTCACAAAGCTCTGCGCAAAGCAGTTGATGGCTTCGTAAGCATCTGCAGCATCACTGGCAATATAACGCGACTGCGTGTTGAAGGTGGCAAAGCACCATGAGTTATACTTGTCGAGCATCTCGTTATAGCTTTCAAAAAGTAGTTTCTCACCGTAATCCTTAAACTCCTCAGCAATCTGTTTCCAGAGTGATTCGTAGCGGTCTTTCTGACTGTTATAGACAGACATACTGGCGTGCAGCCAATGGGTGTCACCGTTTCCCGTGTCATGATGAACATTGAGGATACAATACAGTCCTTGGTCGATGACATAGTCAACAACTTCGTGAACGCGTCGCATCCATGCCTCATCCACCTTGTTATTACTGTCCATGTGGTTAAACCAGGTAACAGGTACACGGATAGCTCCGAATCCCGCATCCTTCATCATCTTCATCAGTTCCGGTCTTGTGACGGGCTGTCCCCAATAAGTCTCGGAATCCAGACCTTGTAACGAGCCGTTGTTGGCATCAAGGGTATTACCCATGTTCCAGCCAACACCCATGTTCTTGACGGCGTTGGTAGCCGACTCAAAATCCTGTCCTTGTACCTGAATGCCAGTCATTAGGAACACACTGAATAATATGGTAAAATACTTATTCATTTTGTTAATTGTTAGTTATCTGTTGCAAAAATAGTGTGTTTTTCCGAACTAACCAAACAAAAATGGAAATGTCTTTCATAACATTTTGAGATTTCGTATTTTTTGCGTATTTTTGCAGCCAGTTTTTAATACATTATTATATTATGGCAATCATTAAACCGTTTAAAGGTATCCGTCCACCGAAAGAGTTGGTGGAGAAAGTGGAAAGTCGTCCTTACGACGTTCTTGACAGCGAAGAGGCGAGGGCAGAGGCTGGCGACAATGAGATGAGTCTCTACCACATCATCAAACCCGAGATTGATTTCCCTGTAGGCACATCTGAGTATGATCCTAAAGTGTACGAGAAGGCTGCCGAGAACTTCAAGAAGTTCCAGGATAAAGGTTGGCTGGTTCAAGACGCGTGCGAACATTATTATATATATGCACAGACCATGAATGGGAAGACACAGTACGGACTCGTGGTGTGCGCCCATACCGATGATTACCAGAAAGGAAACATCAAGAAGCACGAGCTGACTCGTCGCGACAAGGAGGAAGACCGTATGAAGCATGTGCGCATCAACAATGCGAATATCGAGCCGGTGTTCTTTGCCTATCCCGACAACAGCGTACTCAACAGTCTGATCATGCGCTATGCTGCAACAGAACCTGAGTATGATTTCATTGCTCCTGTTGATGGCTTCCGTCATCAGTTCTGGGTGATTTCCGACCTGCAGGATATTGACACCATCACCGATGAATTCGCCAAGATGCCGTCTCTGTACATTGCCGACGGTCATCACCGCTCTGCTGCCGCCGCCCTTGTAGGTGCCGAGAAGCAGAAGCAGAATCCGAATCATAAGGGTGACGAGGAGTATAACTTCTTCATGGCTGTATGCTTCCAGGCCAGTCAGCTCACCATTCTCGACTATAACCGCGTGATCAAGGACCTGAACGGAATGAGTTCTGCCGAATTCATCGAAGCCCTGAAGAAGAACTTCATCGTGGAGAAGAAGGGTAGTGAGATCTACAAACCCGCCAAGCTGCACGAGTTCTCCTTGTATCTCGACGGTGAGTGGTACAGTCTGGTGGCCAAAGAAGGAACCTACAACAATGACGATCCCATCGGCGTGCTCGACGTGGATATCTCCAGTCGTCTTATCCTCGATGAGATCCTGGATATCAAGGACCTCCGTTCCAGCAACCGTATCGACTTCGTGGGCGGACTCCGCGGACTGGGTGAGCTGAAGCGCCGCGTTGATAGTGGTGAGATGCGTACCGCCCTTGCCCTTTATCCCGTTAGCATGAAACAGATCATGGACATTGCCGACAGCGGTAAGATCATGCCACCGAAGGCCACCTGGTTTGAGCCGAAGCTCCGTTCCGGGTTAGTGATACATAAACTAGTGTAACTAGTTAACTAGTAATACTAGTATCACTAGATTTACTAGATTATGACCGACGAATTCAAAACCATCAAAACCATCAGCGAGGGCTACTACACCGAAAAGCGTAGTAAGTTCCTCGCTTTTGCACATCCTGTAACTGATGTTTCTCAGGTCAAGGAGATCATCGCTGATTACAGGAAGAAATACTTTGATGCCCGTCATGTGTGCTATGCCTACATGCTTGGGGCCGACAGGTTGGAATTCCGGGCTAACGACGATGGTGAACCCAGTAGCACGGCAGGAAAGCCCATCTTAGGACAGATTAACTCGAACGAGCTTACGGATATCCTAGTTGTCGTGGTGCGTTATTACGGAGGTGTGAACCTGGGTACCAGCGGACTGATTGTGGCTTATAAGGCAGCGGCCGCTGATGCCATTGATCATGCGGAGGTCATCACCCGACAAGTGGAGGAGGTTGTGGAGTATCATTTCTCTTATCCGATGATGAACCAGGTGATGCGTATCGTGAAGGATATGAATCCGCGCATCGTGGAACAGCAGTTCGACAATACCTGCTCCATCAAACTGGCAATCCGTAAGTCGTTGGCAGACGAACTCAGGTCGAAACTGTCGAAGATTTTGTGATATTTTTGGGAAGCAAGAAGCAAGAGGCAAGAAGCAAGAGGCTAGCAAACTTTTGCGCGAATTATTTGGTGGTGACGGAAAATTGTGTTACTTTTGCACCGACAAAAGAAAAGCCAATTGAGTAAACTCATTGGCACTCACTTAATCGGAAGATTGGCAGAGTGACCGAATGCGCTGGACTCGAAATCCGGTATACCCTTTCCGGGTATCGGGGGTTTGAATCCCTCATCTTCCGCAAAATAAAACAGGGAGCCGTAATGGTTCCCTGTTTTTGTATATACACATTAACTTGAGGATATGGAAATGATCATTCAGTAGAAATAACGTCATCAATCTGATCGATGATCTCCTGATAGTTCTCCTGGTTCCTATCATGAATCTTCAGTCCGATGAAACCGCCCAAGATGGCACATACGCACATCGTGATGGCAAAGAACAGGAAGTTGTTATCGGGATTCTTCATGTAGGTGTCGAAGATGAAATAGCCGAACCACAGAATACCTGCCGGAATACCGAACATCAGCCAGTCTTTATCCAGCTTCTTGGCCTTAGCCACTTTCTGGGATGCTTCGATCAGGTTATGGTTGTACATGTTCTTGTTACGCAAGAACCTACCGGTATAAAGTGTGTATCCGAACACCACCAGCATCAAGATGCTTAACGAGATCCATACGCCTAATGAAGAGCCGTTGAGTTTCACGAAAGCCCAGTAGCCATAGGGGATTAACAGCAGACTGACGATGCTGCACACGGTGTAGCGGCGGTTGATACTGTTTGTGTTGCGCTTGAGCGACTGCCGTATCAGGTTGTCGTTGATAATCTCCTGCTTGTCCAGCTTCTTCTTCAAGGTGTTCATCTGCTCGCGCATATTCTCTAATTCAATTTCGTTGTTCATAATGGGTAATTTTTTAATCGTTAGACATGTTTTTTAACTGCTCTCTAATTCTGAACAGACGCACACTGACGTTCTTAGTAGTGATTCCGACAATCTGTCCGATTTCCTCGTATGAGAGATTCTCGAGCCAGAGTAGGACAATCGCACGGTCGAAGGGTTGCAATTTGGCGATACGCTTGTGGAGCATGTCCACCTGACGTGTGTCCTCGTCGCGGTCTTCAAAGAGGTTGATGTCCATGGTCAGACGGGCGGTAGCCATGCGTCGCTTCTTCCTGTCTATGGTGATACAGGTGTTGAGGGCGACACGGTAGATCCACGTCCTGATGTCACTGCGATGCTCGAAGCTCTCGAATCCTTTCCACAGATTCACTAGTACCTCCTGGAACAGATCGTTCACCTCGTCGGCATCTTGCGAGAACATGTAGCACACGGTATAGATGGTGCTCTTGTGTTCCGTTACGGTTTGCGCAAACTTTTTTTCTAATGTTGTCATTGCCTTCTGTTCTTTTCAATGATTTGATTTTTTGCCCATTAGACGATGCAAAGATACGAAAAACTACACGATACTACCAAAAAAAATCATTTTTGCCGAAGATAAACGAAAAAAAACCTTAATAACTAAGATTATTTAAAGAAATGTTTTGTGATTTCATAAAAAGTTCGTAATTTTGCACCCTGTTTGGAATAAGTATCAAAAAACGATCGTAAAAAACGTAGATAGCAATGTCGAAGATTTGTCAGATTACAGGGAAGAAAGCCATGATCGGCAACAACGTTTCCCACTCGAAGCACCGCACAAAGCGCAGCTTTGACGTAAACCTGTTCAGCAAGAAGTTCTACTATGTAGAGGAGCAGTGCTGGATCAGACTTAAGATTAGTGCTGCCGGTTTGCGTATTATTAATAAGGTAGGTCTTGATGCAGCCCTGAAGCAGGCTGTAAGCAAAGGCTATGTTGACTGGAAGGACATTAAAGTGATTTAAGGAGGATAAAAAATGGCATCAAAGAAAGCTAAAGGTAATAGAGTACAGGTTATCCTGGAGTGCACTGAGATGAAGAGCAGTGGTCTTCCTGGAACAAGTCGTTATGTCACGACCAAGAACCGTAAGAACACTCCGGAGAGACTGGAGATGAAGAAGTATAATCCCATTCTGAAGAGAATGACTGTTCATAAGGAAATCAAATAATAAGATAGACTATGGCAAAGAAAACAGTGGCAACCCTCCACGAAGGTTCAAAGGACGGTCGCGCATATACTAAGGTTATCAAGATGGTGAAGAGCCCCAAGACAGGTGCTTACATCTTCAATGAGCAGATGGTTCCCAATGAGGACGTGAAAGATTTCTTCAAGAACTAATTGATAGAATCCATATATGAAAGAGCTGCAACGACGTTGCGGCTCTTTTTTTTGTTTTTTCCTTCGCATCCGATGGTTGTTTGGGAAATAATTATTAACTTTGCCGTCAAATATTGCAATATGGGATTATTTGGATTATTCAATAAGGAGAAAAAGGAAACGCTAGACAAGGGACTGGAAAAAACCAAGCAAAGCGTATTCTCGAAGCTTACCCGAGCTGTGGCAGGTAAATCCAAGGTGGATGATGATGTCTTGGACGACCTGGAAGAGATTCTGATTACCAGTGATGTGGGTGTTGATACCACCTTGAAGATCATCCACCGCATTGAGGATCGTGTGGCTCGCGATAAGTATGTATCCACCTCGGAACTCAACGGTATTCTGCGTGATGAAATCGCCAGTCTGCTGTCAGAAAACCACTCTGACGATAATGATAACTGGGACCTTCCCTCCGACCACAAGCCCTACGTGATTCTTGTAGTAGGTGTGAATGGAGTGGGTAAGACCACCACCATCGGTAAGCTGGCTTATCAGTTCAAGAAGGCCGGTAAGAAGGTCTATCTGGGTGCCGCCGATACCTTCCGCGCCGCTGCCGTTGAGCAGTTGTGCATCTGGGGAGAGCGTGTGGGCGTACCTGTCGTCAAGCAGCAGATGGGTGCCGATCCTGCCAGTGTGGCCTTCGATACACTCAGTTCTGCCAAGGCGAATGGTGCCGATGTGGTACTGATTGATACCGCCGGTCGTCTGCATAACAAGGTGGGCTTGATGAACGAGCTGAAGAAGATCAAGGACGTAATGAAGAAAGTGCTGCCCGAAGCACCCGACGAGGTGATGCTCGTGCTCGATGGCAGTACCGGACAGAACGCCTTTGAACAGGCCAAGCAGTTCTCGGCCGTTACACAGATCACCTCATTGGCTATCACCAAGCTTGACGGAACGGCCAAAGGTGGTGTGGTTATCGGTATCTCCGATCAGCTGAAGGTGCCCGTCAAGTACATCGGCTTGGGTGAAGGCATGGAAGATCTTCAGTTGTTCAATAAGAAACAGTTCGTGAATTCCTTATTCAATGATTAAGAATCAGGTTGATATCATCACAATGGGTTGTTCCAAGAATCTTGTTGACAGCGAGATTCTCATGAAGCTGTTCGAAGAGAACGGCTACCATTGCGTGCACGACAGTCGGAATCCTCGTGGGGAGATCGTTGTCGTGAACACCTGTGGGTTCATAGCTGATGCCAAGGAAGAGAGCATCAACACCATTCTGGAGATGATTCAACGGAAGAAGGAAGGAAAGCTCAGAAAGCTGTTCGTGATGGGTTGCCTGTCGCAGCGCTATCCCAAGGAGCTGCAGCAGGAACTGCCTGAAGTGGATAAGCTCTATGGGAAGTTCAACTACAGGGAACTGATAGCCGACCTCTGTCATGAGCATGTAGATGATAATACCTACCAGCGCCATCTCACCACGCCGCACCACTATGCCTACCTGAAAATCAGTGAGGGGTGCGACCGCCATTGTGCCTATTGCGCCATTCCTATTATTACAGGTAAGCATGTGAGTCGTCCGCAGGAGGAAGTCCTGCAGGAAGTGCGCGAACTGGTGGCCAAGGGCGTGAAGGAATTCCAGGTCATTGCCCAGGAACTTACCTTCTACGGACTTGATATCGACGGTAAGCATCACATTGCGGAACTGATCTCTGCCATGGCCGACATACCCGGTGTGAAGTGGATCCGGCTGCATTACGCCTATCCAACCCGCTTCCCTGTGGAACTGCTGGATGTGATCAGGGAGAAAGACAATGTGTGCAAGTATCTCGACATTGCCCTGCAGCACATCTCCGACCATATGCTCGACGCCATGAAACGGCAGGTTACCAAGGACGAAATCATCCGTCTCATTCAGCTCATCCGCGAACGTGTACCAGGTGTCCATCTCAGAACCACACTCATGGTGGGCTTCCCCGGCGAGACCGAAGAGGATTTCAACGAACTCATGGAATTCGTGCGCTGGGCACGTTTCGAGTGCATGGGCGCCTTTGCCTATTCAGAAGAAGAAGGCACTTATAGCGCTGAGCACTATACAGATGACGTTCCTGAGGAGGTGAAACAGGAACGACTCAGTAGACTGATGGCTTTGCAGCAGGAGATCAGTGCCGAGATCCAGGCAGCCAAGGTGGGAACCACCATGCGCGTGATCATCGACCGGAAGGAAGGCGATTACTATATCGGGCGCACGGAGTTCTCTTCACCCGAGGTAGATCCCGAGGTGCTCATACCAGCTGCCGAACGCACGCTCCGTATCGGTACGTTTTACGATACTACAATCACAGGTGCAGAAGAGTTTGATCTCTATGCATCGGTAAATACAGATAAGAGATGACGAACAAGAATTTCATCAAAGAACTGTCTCAACGCCTGGAATGCACCAACGCTGAAGCGCAACGAATGGTGAAATCCCTGATTGAAGTCATGAACGAGGAGTTTCAGTCGGGTGAACCTTTCATGATTCCCGGGTTTGGTACCTTTGAGGTCAAGAAGCGGATGGAGCGCATCATCATCAATCCATCCACGCATAAGCGTATGCTTGTTCCTCCCAAACTGGTACTTGGCTTTAAACCTATTCCTTCCATCAAGGAAAAACTAAAGAACGGAGGGGAAGAGAATGGTTAAGACAAAACAAGACTTGGTCAATCTGCTCGCCCAGAAGAACGGTCTGTCGCGAAAGAAGAATGTCCAGTTCGTCAATGAATTGGTGGATCTTATCAATGAGGTGCTGAAGGACGAGAAGCTTCTGAAGATCAGTGGCTTGGGTACGTTCAAGGTTATCGACACCAAGGACCGTGAGAGCGTGAATGTGCAGACGGGCGACCGTTTCGTGATTGAAGGTAGGAACAAGATCACCTTCACACCCGATGCAGCCATGCGGGAACTCGTGAACCGTCCCTTCTCGCAGTTCGAAACCGTTGTTCTCAACGACGGCGTGGATTTCAGTGACATCCCCGAAGAGCCCGCTGATGAAGAGCCCCTCATTGAAGAACCTGCCCCCGAAGAGCCCATCAACGAAACACCTATCGAGCCCATTGAGCCTATCAAGCCCATTAAGCCCATTGAGCCCATCGTTGAACAACCCATCATCGAACAACCCATCATCGAAGAACCCATCATCGAAGAACCGATCATCGAAGAACTCATCAGCGAGCAGCCCATTGAGCCTATCAAGCCCATTAAGCCTATCGAAGAGCCCATCATTGAACAACCCATCACTCCCTTATTAGACCCCGAAAACAATAACGAAACAACAGAAGATACCATTATGGAAGAAGAAAAATCAAACGTTTGGAAATGGCTGGCAGCACTGATCATCTGCACAGCTATTGGATTTGCGGGCGGTTACTATGTCGGTAAACGATTCGCACCTATGAAATTCATTCCTCTTGAAAAGACGGAGATGATCCAAGGAGAGTTTGTCGACAGCACCATGATCGATTCGATCTATGCAGAAGACTCGATGGAAAGAGCCCGCGACGCCAAGATCAAGGCAAGAGTCGATTCCATCACCCGTGCTCATGAAGCAAGAAACGAGTCGATCCGTGTGGCCAAGCTGAAGAAAGCCAGCGAGAACACCGCTAAGCTCGACGCTGCCATGGCCGCCAAGCAGGCAGCACAGCAATCCGCTGATAAAGCCGCTCCTGCAGCACCTGCCGCTCCATTACCCAAGGGCGACAATTCCCAGACGGTGAACAACGCCAAGGCGATGGTGAGCAATGGTGCCTATACCATCGTAGGTACACAGGAAACCATTACGGTGAAGCCTGGACAGACCATGAAGAAGATTTCCAAATTCTACTTGGGCGACGGCATGGAGTGCTACATCCAGGCCTATAACGGTATATCGGAAGTAACAGAAGGGATGAAGCTGAAAATCCCGAAGCTACAGGTGAAGAAAAGGAAGTGAGGCTACAAATCATATAAAGTTTCTTAAAAGTAAGTTTTAAGAAACTTTTTTAATATTATTTAGTCACTAATTTTCGACTATCATTACCGAATGTATTACTTTTGCGCTGGATTTATAAAAAGAGACACAAAATAAATAGATAAAGGAATATGGCAGAAGCAATTGATATCCGCGAATTGAACATCCGGATTGAACAGCAAAGTGCATTTGTAACGAATCTGATTCATGGTATGGATCAGGTCATCGTCGGTCAGAAACACCTCATCGACTCCCTCCTCATCGGTCTGCTTAGCGATGGACACATCCTGCTTGAAGGTGTTCCAGGACTTGCCAAGACGTTAGCCATCAAGACGCTGGCTCAGTTGATTGATGCAGGCTACAGTCGTATCCAGTTCACGCCCGACCTCCTTCCTGCAGACGTCATCGGTACGATGATCTACTCGCAGAAGGAAGAGAAGTTCCAGGTGAAGAAAGGACCGGTGTTCGCCAACTTCGTACTGGCAGACGAGATCAACCGTGCCCCGGCGAAGGTGCAGAGTGCCTTGCTCGAGGCTATGCAGGAGCATCAGGTAACCATTGGTAGCGATACCTTCCAGTTACCCAACCCGTTCCTGGTCATGGCTACCCAGAACCCCATCGAGCAGGAAGGTACCTATCCGCTGCCAGAAGCACAGGTTGACCGATTCATGCTGAAGGTGGTCATCGACTATCCTACCATTGAGGAAGAGAAGATGATTATCCGTGAGAATATCCTTGGCGGACTGCCCGAGGTGAAGCCCGTGACAACCGCTCAGGAGATCATCAACGCCCGTCAGGTGGTTCAGCAGGTATATATTGACGAGAAGATCGAACAGTATATAGCCGATATCGTCTTTGCCACCCGTTATCCCGACCGTTATCAGTTGGGCGAGCTCAAGGAGCTCATCACCTTCGGCGGCTCTCCCCGTGCCTCCATCAACCTGGCCAAGGCAGCCCGTGCATACGCCTTCATCAAGCGTCGCGGCTATGTCGTACCAGAAGATGTCCGTGCCGTTGCACACGACGTACTTCGTCACCGCATCGGTCTGTCGTACGAGGCAGAGGCCACCAACGTGACCAGCGAGGAGATCGTCAGCAAGATTATCAATAAGGTTGAAGTACCCTGATCACCTGTCAGAACGGAAGAAGGATTTAACTGATGGAAACGTCTGAGATACTGAAGAAGGTTCGCAAGATCGAGATCAAGACACGCCGACTGAGTAACAACATCTTCGCCGGACAGTACCATTCTGCCTTCAAGGGTAGGGGAATGGCGTTCAGCGAAGTACGTGAGTATCAGTATGGTGATGATGTGCGCGATATCGACTGGAACGTAACCGCACGCTTCCACCGTCCTTATGTCAAGGTGTTCGAGGAAGAGCGCGAGCTTACCGTGATGTTGCTCATCGACGTCAGCGGATCCTTGGAGTTCGGTACGCAGCACCAGATGAAGAAGGAGATGGTGACGGAGATTGCGGCTACCTTGGCGTTCAGTGCCATCCAGAACAACGACAAGATCGGTGTGGTCTTCTTCTCCGACAAGATCGAGAAGTACATCCCGCCGAAGAAAGGTCGTAAGCACATTCTCTATATCATCCGCGAGATGCTCGACTTCCAGCCTGAGAGCAGGAAGACCGATGTCAAGAAGGGTGTTGAGTTCCTCACAGGTATCATGAAGCGCCGCTGTACGGCCTTCCTGTTGAGCGACTTCTACACCCGTGATGATTTCGAGCAGGCACTCACCATCTGCAACCGAAAGCACGATGTGGTGGCCATACAGGTATATGATCAGCGTGCCAAGACCTTACCCGATGTAGGACTGATGAAGGTGCGCGATGCGGAAACAGGTCATGAGATGATCATCGACACGAGCAGTAAGAAGCTCCGTCGAGCCCATACACAATACTGGCTGAGTCGTCAGCAGGCACTCATCAACACATTCAACAAGAGTAACGTGGACCATGTGAGCATGGCAACCGACGAGGATTTCGTCAAGCAGCTGCTGCTCCTGTTCAAGATGCGCGGGTAGCCGTCACGGTTCATGCTATTTACAATGAAACAATGAAACTGGGAACAAGACATATAGACCAATTATTTGTAAGGCTCCTCGTGTTCTGTGGAGCTGTGATTACCGCTGTATCGTCGTTTGCGCAGGTACAGGTGGAGTCGTCTATCGACCCTATCCAGATCCTCATTGGCGAACAGGCGCAGCTCAAGCTGCAGGTGTCGTACAAGAAAGGACAGTCGTTGATCCTGCCTCAGTTCAAGCAGTCGCAGTATATCACCCCCGGTGTGGAGGTGCTGGATATGTCGGAGGCCGACACGGCACAGTTAGACAACGGGATGATCTGTGTGAGCAGGACCTACACCCTCACTTCTTTCGACGAACAGCTCTATTACTTACCGCCATTACCTGTTAAAGTAGATGGTAAGCAATACCAGAGTAAGAATTTGGCACTGAAGGTATTAACAGTACCTGTTGACACCCTCCATCCCGAGAATTTCTATCCGCCGAAGGATGTGCAGAACAATCCCTTCCTCTGGAGCGAGTGGCGTGATGTGTTCTGGCTCAGTCTGCTCTTACTCTTCCTCACCGTTCTCACCTTCTACCTGTGTATCTGTCTGAAGGGGAACAAGCCCATCATCGCCCGCGTACGCATCATCAAGAAGGTGCTCCCGCACCAGCGTGCCATGGACGAGATCGAGAAGATCAAGGCCGACAGGATGGTGGCTTCCGAGAACCAGAAGGAATACTACACCCGTCTTACCGACACCCTGCGTAAGTACATGGAGGAGCGCTTCGGCTTCAACGCCATGGAGATGACGTCGGGCGAGATCATCGCCCGTCTGCAGGAGGTAGAGGACAAGAAGATGATTGACGAGCTGCGCGACCTGTTCACCACCGCCGACCTGGTGAAGTTCGCGAAGTATAAGTCGCTCATCAACGAGAATGATGCAAACCTGGTGAATGCCATCGAGTTCATCAATACCACCAAGCAGGAGAACCAGCCCACCACCGAGCGCATCGAGCCGCAGCTCACCGAGAAGGACAAGCGCAGCATGCGTTCAAGAACGGTGCTGAAGATAGCAGTGTCTGTCCTGATCATCGCGATGATTGTCCTGTTAGGCTATGTTTTCTATAGGTTATACCTGCTGATATAGTATGAGATATGGAATTCATTAACAAAGAATACCTGTTACTGCTGCTGTTGCTGATACCGTATATCATCTGGTATCTGCTATACCGCAAGAAGAGCGAGCCCACGATGCAGATGAGCGATACGTTCGCTTATCGCTATGCACCGAAGAGTCTGCGCCAGCGACTGGTATGGCTGCCTGCATTACTGCGCATGATCACCTTTGTGCTGGTGGTGCTGGTACTGGCCCGTCCGCAGACACACGACAGCTGGGGCAAGCGCACATCAGAAGGTATCGACATCATGTTGGCCATGGACGTGTCAACCAGTATGCTGGCACAAGACCTGAAGCCGAACCGTATCGAAGCAGCCAAATCCGTTGCGGCAGAGTTTATCTCCGGTCGCCCCGACGATAATATCGGTCTGAGCATCTTTGCCGGTGAAGCCTTCACCCAGTGCCCCATGACCACCGATCACATGTCGTTGCTCACCCTGCTGAAGGATGTGCGTACAGACATTGCCGAGCGAGGACTCATTGAAGACGGTACCGCCATTGGTATGGGACTGGCCAACGCGGTTTCCCGTTTGAAGGACAGTAAGACCAAGAGTAAGGTGGTGATCCTGCTCACCGACGGTAGTAATAACATGGGTGATATATCCCCCCTCACGGCCGCACAGATTGCCAAGAGCATGGGTATCCGCGTCTATACCATTGCTGTGGGCTCCAAGGAGGTGGCCCCGTATCCCATGCAGGTGGGAGGTACCATACAGTATGTGAATGTCCGCGTGGATGTGGATGTGAACACCTTGAAGGAGATTGCCAACACCGCCGACGGACAGTTCTACCGCGCCACTAACACGGCGGAGCTGAAGAAGATCTATCAGGACATCGACAAACTGGAGAAGACCAAGATGGAGGTGAAGAAGTTCTCCAAGCACTACGAGGCCTATCAGCCGTTCGCCATCGCTGCGGTGCTGTGCCTGCTGCTCGAGATTCTCCTCCGCATCACCTGGTTCCGTCGTATTCCATAACTGGTAAAAGCGTACATTATGTTCAGATTTGAAAACCCCATATTCCTCTACCTGCTGGTGCTGATACCGATCTTGGCACTGGTCAGACTCGTGCTGATGCATCAGCGTAAGGGAAAACTCAAGCGGTTCGGCGACCTCGCCCTGCTGAAACAGCTCATGCCCGATGTGTCGAAATACCGTCCGGGTGTGAAGTTCTGGCTGCTCATGACCGCCTTGGCCTTACTCATCATCATGCTGGCGCGCCCGCAGATGGGAACGAAGATCAGTCATGAGAAACGCAACGGCATCGAGACGATGATTGCCCTCGACATCAGTAACTCGATGAAGGCCGAAGATGTGGTTCCCTCCCGTCTCGACAAGAGTAAGATGCTCATCGAGAACATGGTGGAGAACTTCACCAATGATAAGGTAGGACTCATTGTCTTTGCCGGTGATGCGTTCATCCAGCTGCCTATCACCAGCGACTATGTCTCGGCCAAGATGTTCCTCCAGAGCATCGATCCGCATCTGATTGCCACACAGGGAACGAACATCGCAGAGGCCATACGCCTGGCCATGAATGCGTTCACCCAGCAGGAGAAGATCGGTAGGGCCATCATCGTGATTACCGACGGTGAGGACCATGAGGGTGGAGCCATCGAGATGGCCAAGGCAGCCAGGAAGAAGGGCATGCGCGTGTTTGTCCTCGGTATCGGTTCTGCCAAGGGTTCACCTATTCCCGATGGCGAGGGCGGTTATATGGTTGACAATACGGGCAACGAGGTGATGTCGGCCCTGAACGAACAGATGTGCCAGCAGGTGGCCGAAGCCGGTGGTGGCGCCTATATCCATGTTGACAACACCAATGTGGCACAAACCAAACTGAACAACGAACTCATCAAGCTCCAGACGGGACAGATCTCCAGTACCATCTACAGCGAGTACGACGAGCAGTTCCAGGCCTTCGGTATCCTGGCATTACTGCTGCTCATCATCGAGGTCTGCATCTTCGAAAGCAAGAACCCGCTCACGAAGCGCATAAGTATATTCAAAAAGAAATGAGACACTATATATTGGTCATCATGCTGGCTGTCTGCGCCGCCGTTTCTGCACAGAACGACCGACAGCTCATCCGCGAGGGCAACCGCCTGTATCGCCAGAAGCAGTATGCGCAGGCAGAGGTGCTCTACCGCAAGGCTATTGCCAAGAAGGCCGACAACCCGCAGGCGGTCTATAACCTGGGCTGTGCCTTGATGATGCAGCAGAAAGACTCCGCTGCCATCGTGCAGTACGAGAACGCCACCAAGCTCGAAAAGAACAAGCTGCGCCAATCGAAGTCGTGGCACAACATCGGTGTCATGTGCCAGAGTCATAAGATGTACGGCGAGGCCGTCAGGGCCTACGAGCAGTCGCTCCGCCTCAATCCCTCCGACGATGAGACGCGTTATAACCTGGCCCTCTGCAAGCAGCTGAACAAGAACAATCCGCAGCAGGATAAGAACCAGCAGGACAAGAAGAACGAAGAGAAGGAAGATGATAAGGGTCAGCAGCAGAAGAAGGATAAGAAGGACCAGCAGAAAGAGGAGCAGCCTAAGGAACAGATGAGTAAGGACAATGCCGAACGCCTGTTGGATGCTGCCGTACAGAACGAGAAGGCCACGCAGCAGCGACTGAAGAAAGCCCTGCAGCAGCCCCGAAAGAAACAGTTACAAAAGAATTGGTAAGGAGATTCGCTTATGAAGAGATATTTACTTATTGTATCTTTATTGATGATCACCTGGGCGGTCAGTGCGCAGACGCTGACGGCCAATGCACCCTCGCAGGTACAGAACGGTGAGAATTTCCGTCTCACCTACACGGTGAACACATCCAATGCCAGTGATTTCCGCATCGGTGAGATTCCCGAGGCGCTGGAAATCATCACGGGTCCCTATACCTCCGAACAGTCGAACTTCCAGATGGTGAACGGTCATACCAGCAGTTCATCATCCATCACCTATACCTATATCCTCTGTGCCAACAAGAACGGTTCCTTTACCATTCCTGCGGCGCGCGTGCATGCCAATGGCAAGACCATCACCTCGAACCCGCTCAAGGTAACCGTATCGGGCAAGGCCGCGGGTACGGGTAACGCACCGAAGATGCACGACGACTACGATGACCGTCCTCAGATGCGGGCGGCAGGAACGCCTATCTCCGGTAGCGACCTCTTCATCAAGGTAAGTGCCAATAAGCAGCGTGTGCACGAGCAGGAGCCCATCCTGCTTACGTATAAGGTCTATACACTGGTCGATCTGACGCAGCTCGAAGGAAAGATGCCTGACCTGACGGGCTTCCACTCGCAGGAGGTGAAGATGCCGCAGCAGAAATCGTTCCACATCGAGTGCGTCAACGGTCGTAACTACCGCTGTGTCACCTGGAGTCAGTATGTGATGTATCCGCAAATGACCGGGGATCTCGAGATTCCGAGCATCACCTTCAACGGAACGGTCATCCAGCAGAACCGTAACGTCGATCCCTTCGAGGCCTTCCTCAATGGCGGCAGCGGTTATGTGGAGGTGAAGCGCAGCATCAAGGCCCCGGGACTGAAGATCCATGTCGATCCGTTACCCAAGCGTCCGGATAACTTCTCAGGCGGTGTGGGTAAGTTCAATATCTCGGGTCAGCTCAACAAGACCGAGGTGAAGGCCAACGATCCTATCACCGTGCGTGTCGTGGTGGGCGGTATCGGAAACCTGAAACTCATCAAACAGCCGGTAGTGAACTTCCCCAAGGACTTCGACAAATACGATCCGAAGGTAACCGACAAGACCAAGCTCACCGCCAATGGGGTAGAGGGCAATATGGTTTACGACTTCCTCGCCGTACCACGCAACCAGGGTAAATACACCATTCCTCCCGTGGAGTTCACCTATTATGATATCAGTGCCAATGCCTACAAGACCATCAAGACACAGGCGTTCGAGCTGGAGGTGGAGAAAGGCGACGGTAATGGTGGAACAGCTGTTGATTTCACCGACGAGAAGAACCAGGATATCCATGCCATCAAGACCGGTAAGGTGGTGCGTCAGGATGCTGCCTCGCTGTTCTTCGGCAGCGCTTCCTACTGGATCGTGCTGGCATTACTGCTGGCTGCCTTCATTGCCCTGATGATCATCTTCCGCCGTCGTGCCATCGAGAATGCCGACATCGTGAAGATGCGCGGTAAGAAAGCCAATAAGGTAGCCAATAAACGACTCCGTGCTGCGCACAAGCTCATGGTGGCCGGTAAGCAGGGAGAGTTCTACGACGAGGTACTGCGCGCACTCTGGGGCTACATGGGCGATAAGCTGAATATCCCCGTCTCCGAGCTGTCGCACGACAATATCGCTGATAAGCTGGCTGAGCATCATGTGGATGAGCAGACCGTCAACACGTTCATCGAGGCACTCGACGAGTGTGAGTTCGAACGCTATGCACCGGGCGATGCAGCAGGAAACATGAACAAGACCTACGAGTCGGCTGCCACAGCCATTGAAAAGATTGAAGAGGTGATGAAGAAAAAGAATACCAGGACACGTGGCACGCTGGTGCTGCTCACCCTGCTGTTCCTGTTCCCGACGACCATCCAGGCCGTCACCAAGCAGGATGCAGATGCTGAATACAGTAAGGGTAACTACCAGCAGGCCATCAAGGACTATGAAGAGCTGCTGAAGGCAGGCGAGAGTGCAGAGATCTATTATAACTTAGGGAATGCGTATTACCGCACCGAGAACATCACCCGTGCCGTGCTGAGCTACGAGCGTGCGCTCTTGCTGAACCCCGCCGACGACGATATCCGTTTCAACCTGCAGATGGCACGGTCGAAGACCATTGATAAGATCACACCCGAGAGCGAGATGTTCTTCTTCACCTGGTACCGTTCTTTGGTGAACCTCATGACCATCGACGGTTGGGCCCATCTGGCCATTGCCAGCATCATCCTCACGCTCATCCTCGCCTTGGTCTACCTCTTCGCCGGTCATCTCATCCTGCGCAAGATCGGTTTCTATGGTGGTGTCCTCTTCCTCATCATCTTCCTGCTGAGCAACCTCTTTGCCTTCCAGCAGAAACAGATGCTGATGAAACGCAATGGCGCCATTGTTACCGCCCCGTCGGTCACCATCAAGAAGACACCCGTGGCGAACAGTGCCGATCAAGGTGTGATTCATGAAGGAACCCGCGTGGACATTATTGATGATACCATGCGCGACTGGAAGGAAATCCATCTGGCCGACGGTCGTGAGGGATGGATTCCGGCTACACAGATAGAAAAGATCTGATAGAATGAGTGTATTGACAGGGATAGACCAGGCGTTACTGTTCTGGCTGAACGGCAGTAACTCGTTGTTCACCGATGGCGTGATGAGCACACTGACGGCGGGTGTTACGTGGATTCCCCTTTACATCGCCTTGTTCTATGTGGTGCTCAAGAACAACGAGACCATGGCACAGGTACTACTCACCGTGGGTTGTGCGGCTGCCTGCGTACTCATCACGGCAGGAATCACCAACCTGGTGGTGAAACCCCTTGTGGCCCGTCCGCGGCCCTGCGACGATCCCGTCATCAAGTATGCCATCGATGTGGTGAGTGGCGTGTCGGCCGGTAACTACAGTTTCTTCTCAGCCCATGCCGCCAACACCAGTGCGTTGGTCATGTTCATGGCCCTGCTCATCCGTAACAGGTTGTTCATCGTGGCCATGAGCCTCTGGTCGGCCCTGAACTGCTACACCCGTCTGTATTTAGGCATGCACTATCCGTCGGACATCCTCTGCGGTCTGCTCTTCGGCTGTCTCATGGGTTTCATTGCCTATGTGGTATATCTGAAGATCTACCTGAAGATCTCGCCGCAGTTCCATTACGTATCGTCGCATTATTCCAGTACAGGCTACGCCCTGAATGATATAGACACCGTTGTCTGTGTCATGGTGATGACCGTGCTCTATGCCATGATCCGTGCATTGTTTATTTGACTGTTATGATAGATACAAAACATATACGCATCAGCGACTATAACTATCCGCTGCCCGATGAGCGCATCGCCAAGTTTCCCATCGCGCAGCGCGATCACAGTAAGCTACTCATTTATCAACATGGAAAGGTGCAGGAGGACATCTTCTACAACCTACCATCATACTTGCCTGAGGGAGCCCTCATGGTGTTCAACAACACCAAGGTGATCCAGGCACGCATGCATTTCCGCAAAGCCACAGGTGCCCTCATCGAGGTGTTCCTGTTGGAGCCTTATGTGCCGGCCGACTACGAGCAGATGTTCCAGACCACCGCGCGGTGTGAATGGATCTGTCTGGTGGGAAACCTGAAGAAATGGAAAGAGGGAGCCCTCGTCAGAACGGTCGTGCTGCACGGTCAGGAGGTGGAGATCACCGCCACGCGCATGGGCGAGCAGGGAACGGGTCATCGGGTAGTGTTCGAATGGCGCTACACCGCACCGTCGGCAACGCCCGCACCGTCGTTTGCCGAGATTATCGATGCTGCTGGCGAGCTGCCCATTCCGCCGTATCTGAACCGCGAGACGCAGGAGAGTGATAAGACCACCTACCAGACGGTCTATAGTAAGATCAAGGGTAGTGTGGCAGCCCCAACCGCCGGTCTGCACTTCACCGACGATGTGCTCAAGGCTGTTGATGAGCGGGGTATCGACCGTGAGGAGCTCACCCTGCATGTGGGTGCGGGTACGTTCAAGCCGGTGAAGAGTGAGGAGATAGAAGGACACAGCATGCACACGGAGTATTACTGTGTGAAGCGGCACACCATCGAGAAGCTCATCCGTCATCAGGCGCAGGCCATTGCCGTGGGCACCACCAGTGTGCGCACCTTGGAGAGTCTGTACTATGTGGGAGTGAAGCTCGAGAAGCACCCCGATGCCAACGAAGACGAGCTGCATGTGGAGCAATGGGAGCCCTATCAGCAGGAACAGCTGCCCATCGAACCCCTGAAAGCCCTGCAGAACATCCTGTCCTGGCTCGACCGTCACGACAAGGCTGCTCTCCATGGCAGCACGCAGATCATCATTGCCCCAGGCTATGAATACAAGATCGTGAAGATGCTGGTCACGAACTTCCACCAGCCGCAGAGCACCCTGCTGCTCCTGGTCAGCGCCTTTGTCAAAGGCGACTGGCACACGATTTACGACTACGCCCTCTCGCATCACTTCCGCTTCCTCAGTTATGGCGATAGTAGTTTGCTGATGCCGTAAAATCCCCGAAGGGATTTTTTGTGGAATGTGGAGTGTGGAATGTGGAATGAGAATAGTACTGAGATACTGTTATCATATACAGAACCACTTGTACTTGAAGCATATCTCACTCCACACTCCACATTCCACATTCCACAAAAAGTTGAACAACGTGAAACTTTTAAATTGACAATGAAAAAAGGCGACAAAGTAAGATTTCTTAGTGAAAGTGGAGGCGGCATCGTTGCCGGCTTCCAAGGTAAAGATATTGTGTTGGTGGAGGATGAGGATGGGTTCCAGATTCCTACACGCATCAACGACGTGGTGGTGATCGATACCGATGATTACAACCTCGAGAAGGTGGCACAGAAAAGGGTAGGGGGCACCGCTTCCGCACCCACACCGTCTGCCCCTGAACGTCCCTCGCAGAAGGTGGAGACACCCGTGCTCCGTCCGGTCATCGAGGAGCGCAAAGGTGGTGATAAGCTGTCGGTCTATCTGGCCTTCGTCCCCATCGATATCCATGCCATTACCAGTACGCGGTTCGAGACCTACATCGTGAACGACAGTAACTATTACATCTACTATTCGTATCTGGTGGGCGAGGGAAATTCCTGGACACTCCGTGCCATGGGCGAGGTGGAGCCGAACACCAAGGAGTTCATCGAGGAGTTCGGGAAAGAAGACTTAAACGATCTCTCGCAAGTATCAGTACAATTCATTGCTTATAAGCGTGATAAGTCGTTCATGCTTAAAGAACCCATACAGGTGAAGCTGCGCATCGATGGTGTGAAGTTCTACAAGCTGCACACCTTCCAGGAGAACGATTTCTTTGAGCAGAAAGCCTTACTCTATACGGTGGTGGAGAACGACAAGGTGAACCGTCCGCTGATGATCAATGCCGATGAACTGAAGAAGGAGATGTACCACAAGGAACCTGCCGATAAGACGCGCGTGGACAACTCGTATGTGCGTCGTTACGACAACGGTAAGTCGCAACATCCGTTCTTGTCGAAGCATACCAAAGGTGACGAGCCCGTAGTGGTTGATCTCCATGCCCACGAGATTCTGGAAACCACCTCAGGCATGAGCGCCTCCGACATCCTCAGCTACCAGCTCGACATCGTCCACCGTACGCTGGCCGAGCACAAGGACCATAAAGGCAAGAAGATCGTTTTCATCCACGGAAAGGGCGAAGGAGTGCTTCGTCGTGCCATCATCCACGAGTTGAATTATCGTTACAAAACCTATACCTATCAAGACGCCTCCTTCCAGGAGTATGGTTATGGTGCCACACAAGTAACAATCAAATAAACCACATCCCTCCGCAAGGAGGGTTTTTTATTTTCCTCACACAGAGAGAGAATTTTTATCTCACACAGAAATCACTCTAAGTTTGCAGCGTCTAAGAAAAAGATAGAATTATTTTTGCTTAGTAAGGTTCGATTCCCTACCTTTGTTGTAAGAAGGAGGAACCGGCCTGCTGGAGAGGG